>Ga0210041_1000108_pt1 | contig 95628 bp, 79 predicted proteins | sample CryGeymeta201503_FD_183973 | JGI IMG/M metagenome (GOLD analysis project Ga0210041, IMG submission 183973) | Groundwater microbial communities from Crystal Geyser aquifers in Utah, USA - Crystal Geyser metaG 2015-03 (SPAdes) (version 2) | ecosystem: Environmental > Aquatic > Deep subsurface >... | reverse complement strand
CCATCGGTAGATGTTTTTCACATTAATTCCATACCTTCTACCCGCTTCTGCCGCTGTTATGCCTTCGGTCTTTATGGTACGTATGATTTCTTCTTTTACGTTTTTTGCTATGTAATTTGTCGACATTGTGATTCACCTCCTTTCAGAGAGACTCACTGTCTAGTTTAATGGGTACCTGTCAGAGTTGAAAAATGATACTAGGGTGGGACCAGACCAGTATTCGGTTTTCTCTGTATTTCCAGTAATAATTTCTGTTAGGTACTGTAATGTTTGATTAGATAAAGTCATCTTCTGGCGGAGGGAGGGGGATTCGAACCCCCGTGTGCTATTCGCACACATGCTTTCCAGGCATGCGCCATAAACCGCTCGGCCATCCCTCCGTATTTAAGTTTCTAAGTGAGTTTTCTCTTGAGCAGCCGTTTTCATCCAGAGAATGCCTTACTTGGCATTCCCGCTCTAACTTTGTAAACAAAGTTCTTCGCCCGCTCGGCCATCCCTCCACTATCGACTTATTTTAACACTCCCTGATTTAATTAGGGGTAGCCCCTGTACAGGGGCTACCCCTAAACAGAAGAACAGGTTAGTCTCTCTTGACACATTATCTTTAAGCCTCTACGATAGCTAGTATATGAGCGAACCGATTAGAGTTGCAATCAATGGATTTGGAAGAATTGGTAGGCAGGCCTTTAAGGCTGCGTTTGGCGTAACGGTTGATTCTCGAATGGTTTTATCTGATCGCATCAAACCCGAAGAAATTGAAATCGTTGCTATTAATGACCTCACTGATCCACGAACTCTTGCCCACTTACTTCGTTATGACAGTGTTTATGGTCGGTACCGTAAAGAGATCCTTATAGAGCACAACCATGAAGTTATAGATTGGGAAGGGCATACAAGTGGAGACGACCATGAAATTGATATGACCGAAGGGCCAACATTCCTCATAATCAACGGCAGGCGTGTACAAGTATTCTCACAAAAAGATCCAGAACAGCTTCCATGGGCTGACCTTAATGTAGACGTTGTGCTCGAATCAACCGGATTTTTCACTAAATATGAAGATGCTAAAAAACATCTTAAGGCTGGTGCCAAAAAGGTTATCATTTCAGCTCCTGCAAAGGGTGATGAAGGCACTGATGGCCGTACGTTGGTATTTGGTACGGAAGAAACTGAAAAGGGCTTTGGGACGCACGATGTGGTCTCAAATGGCTCATGCACAACCAACTGTATTTCACCTGTAATTCAGGTACTTACCAGCAGATTTGGAATCGAAAAGTCACTGATGACTACTATTCATGGGTATACCTCAACTCAAAATCTTATTGACGGACCAAATAAGGATTTACGTCGTGGACGTGCTGCAGCGGAAAATATTATTCCGGCAAGAACGGGAGCTGCAATTGCAACTACTCATGTTATCCCATCACTGCAAGGAAAGTTTGATGGCATCGCAATGCGTGTTCCTGTTCCTGTAGGCTCAATTTCTGATATAACCGCAATCTTAAGTAAAGATGTAACGGTTGAAGAGGTAAACGAGACCCTTGTTGAAATGAGTCGACATCCGCTTTATAAAGGTGTTTTGGTAACAACTACCGAACCGATTGTGTCATCCGATATTATTGGAAACCCAGCAAGTAGTATTGTGGACTTGGAGTTTACCAAGGTGGTAGGTGGAAACATGGTTAAGGTTTTGGCTTGGTACGATAACGAATGGGGTTATTCAAATCGTTTAATTGAAATGGCAATTGAGGTCGGAAAGAATATTTCGTAGACTACTGTCATGTTAGTAATTGCCAACTGGAAATTAAACCACAATCTTACAAGCGCTAGTGATTGGTTTGATGATTTTTTTGACGAATATGAAGAGTCATCACGTGCTAGGGTTGCGATAGCTCCGTCATTTACCGAAATTCCCATTTCCTCACAAATTATTGAAGATGAAAAAAGTGGACTGTTACTGTATTCACAAGATATATCTGCCTTTACGGATGGTAAATATACCGGTGAGGTTAGTGCAGGGCAGCTAGTTGAGTATGGTGTTTCTGGAGCGATTATTGGCCATAGTGAGCGTCGAGAGTTCCAAAGAGAAACAAACGAAGATGTAGCCAATAAGGTACAACAAGCTCTTTCAGTCGGAATAACGCCTGTCGTTGCATTTAGTAAGATTGAACAAATTAAGCATTTGTCTGATTTAGTAAGTTTAAATAACATTCATGTGGCATATGAACCTCTCGAGGCAATTGGGAGTGGAGATCCTGCTGATCCTCAGGTTATTGAAGAGGTGTTAACGATTGTTGATCAGCAATTTTCGCCGTTGTCGTGCATTTACGGAGGTAGTGTATCAGCAGAGTCTGTATCACCATTACTAGAAATAGATATCGTTTCGGGATTTTTAGTAGGGACAGCGTGTGTGGATGTTCAGGATTTTCTTGAATTACTAGGTGAAATTGAATAATGTAAATTCCTTTTTCCATAGAATAAATTTTCTAGTATAATCATTGAGTCTCATGAAAAGATATAAAGACTTTAATCACCAAAAATATAATAAAAAACCTATACGTGGGAAAAAGAATCCATTTTCATTCTTAAGTCAGCGGTCGATTGTTGTTATTGGAAGTATTGCTGTTTTATTGTTTTCAATTAAGATTTTTGCTCAACCAATCTCATCGGCTTTGGCAGGACTTCTTAAAGAGTCGTCAAGCTCTGTTGCACTAATATTAAACCAAAAAGATCTCAAACAAACAGATAATATTACGACTGTTTTACTTTTGGGTGTTGATCAGCGTGAAGAAGGTCAAACATCGTTAACCGATACCATCATGCTCGCTAACTATAATCACACTACTAAAGAGATAACTATGGTTTCTGCACCTAGAGATCTTTGGGTCACTGTTCCTGCCTTTGGTGAGGTTTATGAACACGGAACAAAAATTAATGCAGTTTATTCTTTGGGTGATGTGTATGAGTACTCATCCGATGGTTCTCAAGGTGAGTGGGATGGTGGCATTGGCCTTTTAACTAAGGTGTTAGAAGAGAATATTGGGATACCGATTCACTATTTTGCCTTAGTTAACTTTAAAGGGTTCATAAATATTGTAGATGCAGTTGGTGGGATTGATATGTATGTAGAAAATGCATTTACGGATTATGAGTATCCCAAAACAGGATACGAGAATGCACCATGGAATACACGTTGGGAAGTCGTTACATTTGAGCAAGGGTGGCAACGCATGGATGGTGAAACTGCATTAAAGTATGCTAGGAGCAGGCATGCATATGGACCTCAGGGGTCAGACTTTGCTCGTGCAGCACGCCAACAGGCAGTGATTATTGCCCTTAAGGATAAGGTATTATCGACCGAAACATTGTTTAATTTAAATACCTTAAGACAACTGTTTACAACCTTGTCGTCAGAATTTGCCTCAAGTATTGGAATTACGGAGTTACCAACGTTTTATAACTTATATAACCAAATAGGAGATTTTAGTAATATTACCTCGATTGTACTTACGAATGATCCATCTCAAGAGGGTGGTTTGTTGTACCAACCATCGCCAGAGGACTATGGTGGTGCATTTGCCCTCATACCAACCAATGGTTGGGACGAAATTCGCACGTTTGTACACGATGCGATTCACACAGAAAACAGAAATGAGACGGAGAGTGTTACACAGTAACCTAAAGGCATTTCATGAAGTTATTTGTTTACGGCTCTGACTACTATCTCGCAAAAGAATATATTTCAAGTAAGACTAATGAAGAGGAAGACGTTAGGTATAATTCATCATTGTCTGAAGCTAAAAACGCGTTAGAGCAATTGTCACAAAAATCATTGTTTGGAGATAGTGCAATACAAGTTTTTTACGATATTTCTGATTTTGTAGAAGAGAATATTGATAAACTTGTTGAAAGTAACGGGTCGTGGATCATTTGGGAGCTTACCGATAAAATTCCATACAAACCAACAACAAAAGATAAAATAATCGCACAGTGTGAGGTCAAGCAAATAACAGAGCTTTCTAATAGGGAAATTGAACAATGGTTGCTTAAAAAAGCTAAAAAGTACTTGCTTAATATTTCCCCTCAAAACGTTCAATATTTAGCATCACTTCACGGTAATGATTTGCAATTACTGCAAAACGAATTACAGAAACTTTTTTGGTATACCGATAAAGGTATAAGGGAAGTTACTAAACAGGATATTGATTTACTAACCGATCCGACTAAAGAGGGTAATATTTTTTCATTAATGGACAGTATTGGGTCTCGAAACACAGTTGCAATTGCGAAAGCCTGCAGCGAAATTTACAGTAAAAACATGGATGAATGGCAGATATTTTTTATGACGATTAGGCACCTGCGTCTACTTTTACAGAGCAAACTTGGCATTACCGTTAAAGCACCTCCTTTTGTTAAACAGAAACTTTCAAACCAGGCTTCAAAATGGACTGTGGATGAGATAGTTATTGCATTAAAAAGACTGAGTCAAGAAGAATATAAGGTAAAAATAGGGAAGTCACAAAGTCTACTTCCAGGATACATAGAACTTATGCTGACTGAAGTTTGCTCATCTGAGACTTAAGGTGAGCTGCTTTGTTTTTGTGAATAAGACCTTTTTTTGCTGCGGTATCAATTGCACTATAAACTGAACCTTCTAACTCTTTTGAGGGCGCTGCAATAAATGATTTTACCTTTTCACGCAACGTTCGCCAATTTCGAAGATTGACTACGCGTTTTCGCTCTTGTTTAGGTATAGTTCGTTTTGCTGACTTTGTTGTTGCCATATATATCCTTTGTTGACCGACTAGCCCCTGGAGTATATCATAATTAACGTCTATGGTAAAGAAAATACTCGCGAAAAGCGTTAAAAGGGGAAGTACGCTTTTATTCGACCAGCAACGAACAATTCTCTCAGGAGCAGTTGTTATTTCCATCATGTTTTTAACAAGTGCAATCTTGGGACTTGTTAAAAAAAGGCTCTATGTAAGTGTTATTACAGCTGGCCCTGAATATGATGTATTAGTTGCTGCGTTTACCGTAACGGATGTTATCTTTCAACTACTTATTGCAGGTTCTCTAAATGCTGCATTTATTCCTGTTTTTTCGAGCTATATTTCTGAAAAAGGAAGAGAGGCTTCCTGGAGGTTTGTGAGTACCATCCTTAATATGACAATTATTGTGTTGACGTTACTTGCTTTGATCCTTTTTATTGGTGCTCGGCAAGTTGGTATGATTTTCTTTAGTGGGTTTTCTCTTGAGCAGTTAGAGATGTTTGTTAGCGTGCTTAGGGTTTTACTTATATCACCGTTGTTTCTTGGTGTTTCAAGTTTTATTGCAGGAACATTGCAATCTTTTAGAAGGTTTTTTATGCCGTTTTTGTCTCCAGTTTTGTATAACATTGGAGCAATTATTGGAATTGTAGTTTTATATCCAATTATGGGAATTGTTGGGGTAGTGTGGGGGGTTATTTTGGGTGCTTTTTTCCATTTGATTATTCAACTACCAGCGCTTAAGTACATTGGATTTACGTATCATTTTACGCTCGATATAAAGGATACATTTGTAAAAAGCTTGTTAACGCTATCACTCCCACGTACCCTTGGAATTGGAGCAGAGCAAATAAAAACATTAATAATGTTAAACCTTGCCTCTATGCTACCCAGTGGAAGTATTTCATTTCTTGATTTGGGACAAAGCATTATTGTTATTCCAATTTCGTTAGTTGGTGTCTCAATCGCTTCTGCCTCGTTCCCACAATTTGCAGAACTTCACGCTAAAGGTGATCTTGAAGGGTTGCGTAAAACCTTCATATCGTCATTTAACCAAATATTGTTTTTTATCATGCCGGTTGTAGTTATTTTTGTAACCTTAAAAATTCCTGTTGTTCGATTGATTTATGGAAGTAGTAGTGAGCAATTTCCATGGGAATACACCATTCAAACTTCATGGGTTGTTGCTTTTCTCTCGTTAAGTATTTTTGCCATTGCTCTTAATCATCTTATGGTAAGGCTGTATTATGCCCGTCATAACACGAAACTTCCCGTGATTGTTGGATCTACTGGTGTTATTACCAGTGTAATTTCTGCATATCTTTTAATGGAATATACTCAACTTGGTGTAAGCTCGCTTGCTTTAGCAATATCAATAGGGGCAATAATTGAATGTTTTCTTTTTATATATGCACTCCATCGAGAAAAGTTTATTTCCATTTCTCAGTTTTCAAAAACACCAGGGAAAATAATTATTGTTTCTGTAATTATGGCGATAAGTATTTATTTCCCAGTTCAGGCCCTAGACCAGATTTTTATTGACACATCACGTGTTGTGAACCTAATAATATTAGTATGGTTAGTAACGTCATTTGGTGGAACATTATATTTACTTTTGAGTTGGATTTTTGGTATTCCAGAGTTAAAGCAGGTTCTACATATTTTAGTAAAGTTAAAAGATTTCCAAGAGAGTATTAGTCGACAATTTTCTCACCCAACAAATATGCCACAGACCTATATTGACGACTAGAAGGTATAGTGCGTATAATTTTTTGAATTGTTAACACATGCTGTACAATATGATCCATGAAGCGAGTTGGCGATATCCTCAAAGAAAAAAGGTTAGAACAAGGAAAAACGCTCGAAGATCTTAGTAAAATTACCAAAATTAGAAAATATTTTTTGAGTGCAATTGAAGATGGTCGATACGAAGATCTACCAGATATGGTCTATGTGAAGGGGTTTATCCAAAGTTATTCACAAGCTTTAGGTTTAGATCCAGAGAAAGTCCTCCCATTTTATAGGCGAGAATTTGCAGAGGAACAGAAAGAATATAAAGAAACAAAAGAGTTAACCTCAAAACCTCTTATAACAATTACTTTTGGAAAAGTATTTGCAGTTATTGTTGCTGTAGGTCTAACCATATTTTTAGGGATTCTCTTTACCCAGTATAAACAATTTTCTAATGCACCGATATTGATTGTAGATTCTCCAAGTGATCAGTTTTCAACTGAACAGAAAAAAATAAGCGTTTTTGGAACGACCGATTCGGGGAATATCGTGACTATAAATGGTGAAGAGGTGCGTTTAAGTGCAAGTGGAAACTTTGAGCTTAGTTATACTTTGGAAGATGGATTGAATAAAATAATAATAAGTGTAGAAAATAAATTAGGTAAAAAGACTGAAATTACACGAACGGTTGAAAAAGTTGTATTAGCACCTGAGAATAATACTCCCGTCTCTTCACCAGAAATAGACCCAAGCAATACTCCACAGCCCTAGAGGTAACAATATGTATTGACGAGGTGGTATTGGTTGGGTAAACTGTAATTACTGCCCATGGATACTACAACACAAGTTATTCTAATAGTAATGATAATTGTTCTTGGATCAACGCTTTCTCTTGTTGGAGTTATGTTGTTTTTGGTTCTTAAAGATTTACGCGTAAGTATTGCAAGGTTTAATGATGTCCTCGTTGATGCTAAAGCGGTTAGCGAGCATTTATCTCAAGCCTCAGTCAGTATTGATGATATGGTAACTGGTCTTAAAACATCAGTGAACCAGATTCAGTCACAGATTTCGTCTCCACTCGGATCTATGCTTGGTGTTATGAATTTTGTTCGCGGATTAGTTTCTCGTAAAGGAGGGGATGAGTAATGTCTAAATCAAACGGTAAAGGTTTTATGATAGGTGCTGCCATAGGTGCTGCTCTTGGAGTTGCTGGTGGATTGCTTTTTGCTCCTAAAAAGGGCGATGAGTTGCGAAAAGATGTAAAGAAATCTCTCAAGGATTATCAGAAAAAAGCAGAAGTTATTATTGATGATGTGTCAGAAAAAGGACGAGAAGTCAGTGGAGATGTAGTTAAAGCTATACAGGAACAGACTTCAAACAAGAAAATAACAGAATCAATTGAGGCAGTAAGTTCAGTTGGAAGGAAAATAATAGAGCCAGTTGTAAATTCCTTTGAGTCTAAACCTTCAGCTATTACTGAGAATCGGAAAAAGAGAGTTTTTAAAGGTATAAAGTAGGTTTCTCAAACGACACGAACATAATATGTAATATACGTGTTTTCTGTTGAAATTTTTGCAATGTGATATTTTAGACGCCTCGTGATTTTTCAATGTATAGCTGTGCTGATTCTGTTCTTACGTCTCTTGGATTGCTACCATCCTGAGGGCCTACAAATCCTTTTTCTTCGAGTTCATCAAGCATACGGGCTGCACGTGCATATCCTATTTTTAATTTTCTTTGTAGTAAGGATGCAGATGCTTTCTGGTGGCTTAGAATCACCTCAACAGCTTCTATGAATTTATCATCATCAGGTTGTTCAAATGAAGGTGCTAACGTATTATCAACTTCTGCAGTAAGGGAATTGTTTGTTGGCAAAATACTATGTTCCTCATTATTTATTGCAGCCATTCCAGATTGAACATGCTGTGCTGTTGTCCTTCCATATGCAGAGCTAAATTGTTGCATGTACTGAGTAATGTTTTCAATTTCTTGATCGGTAACAAAGGCCCCTTGAATTCGGCGAGGTTTACCAGCGTCCGATGGGAGGTAGAACATATCTCCTTTTCCAAGGAGTTTCTCAGCCCCAACAGTATCAAGAATAACGCGAGAGTCTGTTCCTGATGAAACATTTAGTGCAATACGGGCTGGGATATTGGCCTTAATCAATCCTGTAATTACATCAACACTTGGTCGTTGAGTTGATAGGACCATAAAAATCCCCGTTGCACGGGCCTTTTGAGCTATTCTTGTAATAAGACTTTCCATTTCATTTGCGGCAAAAGCCATAAGATCAGCAAGCTCATCTACGATGATAATAATATATGGAAGTCTTTGGGTATCTGTTTTCTCGTTAAAATCATCCAAGTTTCTGACAGAAATTTGTTGGAAAAGTCGGTACCTTTTTTCCATTTCTTCAACTGCCCATTTAAAAGCACTGACGGTTTTATCGGGATCGACAATAACAGGTGTTTGTAAATGAGGAGTTCCATCGTATTGGGTAAGTTCTACTCGTTTTGGATCAACCATAATAAAACTAACTTCCTCTGGGGTGGCTCTAAATAATATTGAGTTAATAATTGAGTGTATTAATGCTGATTTACCGGATCCGGTTGATCCTGCAACCAGAATATGGGGCCATTTTTTGATATCTGAAATCACAGGTTTGCCTGTTACATCTTCTCCCAAGACAACTGCAAGTTTTGAAGGATGGTTTTGCATCTCAGGAGATGTAAGCATTTCCTTTAAGGTAACCATGGCAAGCGTGTTATTTGGCACTTCGATACCTATCAGTCGTTTACCTGGGATTGGAGCCTCAATACGAACGTTTCCCGTTGGGGAGGCAAGAGCAAGGGCAATATCGTTTTGCAGACTTGTAATTTTGCTACTTCTTGTTCCCTCTGCTAGGTCGATTGCATATTGTGTTACAGCAGGTCCCACGTTTACCTCAGCAATACGGGCCTGTATTCCAAAATTATCAAGAGTACGCTCAATTACTTGTGCATTTTTTTCGATACTTTGATAGTCAGTTGATACATCAAGTGGGTCGGTAAGTAGTGAGAGTGGTGGAATTGCATATGGAATTGTTGATACTGGAGCACCGTCTTGTTGCGGTTGTTCAATTAATGGAGTGGCAGCTATCTCAGTTGATGATATCTGATCATCGATAACTTCAATAACTGGAGTTTTAGCTCCACGACCATTAATAACGGGTTCATGTTGCGTATCCTTAGTGGTAGTTGTCTCGGTTGATATTGTAGGTTCATTTTGACTAGCTGTATCCTTATTTCGTTTGAGAGATTGTACTGAATTTACGGCAAGTTCAACAAACGATTGGAGGTGGGAAAGAACTGTTTCAATCGACGTATCAAACATAATAATAACCCCTACACTGCATACAGTTAGTGCGAGTAAAAAGCTTCCAACAGGTGTGATTAAGGATGAAAGACGTGCTGTTGATTCAATCCCAAGAGAGCCACCTAACTGAGATGAAAAGATTCCGAAAACTAAAAGTAAACCTATGTTAATAATGATTGCCCCCCACATTACTCGAGGCTGTGCGAAAGCGAAAGTTAGTCGTGTGAGGTTAAGGCCTATAATAACTATGGTAAGTGGGAGTATTATTGCTGATGCGCCAAACCATAACGTGAAGTATTCATGAAGTAAGTTTGGTACGCCAGACCAAGCACCCACGTATGAAATCATAAGGAGGATCCCTAAAAAGATAAAGAACAGTGCTGCGATTGATTGCGCACTCTGCGTTTTAATTTGTGGTTTCCACCAGCGTTTTTTTCTCCTGGGCATGCTAGTAATTATTATACATGTACCGTCATCATATTGGTAGGGGAGTTAAGCATTGTTTTCCTTACCTGAAAGGAAAAATGGTTGATATTACCTAAAAATGGAAGTAACCACGGTTACGAGGCTTCTTTTTCAGGTTCTACACGAGGCCCTGTAGGAATAAGTCTTCCAATAATCACATTCTCTTTTAGACCACGGAGATGATCAATTTGAGACCGTTCATTTAATGCAGCCGAAGCTAGAACATTAGTAGTTTCTTCAAATGATGCAGCTGAAAGCCATGATTCAGTAAGTAATGCAATTTTACTAATTCCCAGTACAGCACGGTTACCTGTTGCAGGATCTTTGCCTTTTTCCTTGAGTGTTTCGTTCAGTTCGTTTAAGTCACTTACGTTAATGTATTCACCCGGCAGCATGTCTGAGTCACCAGATTCCTTGATACGAACCTTTTCACTCATTTTACGAATCATGATCTCGATATGTTTATCATTAATTGTTACACCTTGGCTCTTATACACATATTGGATTTCACGAAGTAAATACATTTGAGCAGCAAGAACACCTTGTAAATCGCGAATCGATGCAATGTCACGGTATCCTTCTGTGAGGCTATCTCCTGCAATAATTTCGTCTCCAACCTTAACAATAAGATCTGCAGCATTTGGAACAATATAGGAGATATCCTCAGTGCTCTTTTCAGGAGATATCGTAACTTTAGCTTGAGAGTCACTTTCATTTTCAATGCCAGTTATTTTTCCTGATACTTCAGACATTATTGATGGATGTTTAGGCATACGTGCTTCAAAGAGTTCCTCAACACGTGGGAGACCTTGAGTGATTTCTTTTTTAGCAACACCACCACGGTGTTTACTATGAAGAGTAAGCTGTGTACCAGGTTCTCCAATACTTTGAGCAGCAATCACACCAACAGTTGTTCCGTCTTCTACCATCTGTCGTGTAGCAAGATCTTTTCCATAACATAGAGCACATGTTCCATACTTGGTTTCACATGTAAGGGTACTTCGGATAAGAACTTCTGTTATTCCTGCAGCAACAATCGCATCTGCTTGATCAAGAGATATCATTTCGTTTTTCTTAACCAATACAGTTCCAGAATCATCTTTAATATCCTTCCAGGCAACACGACCTTCAATGCGTTCAATAAGTGGCCAGTCTTCAACTGTTGGGTCTTCAGTAACTACTATTCCTTGTTTTGTACCACAATCATATTCTCGAACAATCACATCGTGAGCAACATCAGCAAGACGACGTGTGAGATACCCAGCGGTAGCTGTAAGAAGTGCAACGTCAATCAAGCTCTTTCGACCACCGATCATGTTTAAGAACCCTTCGAAGGCTGTTTGACCTTCAAGGAAAGCAGTTGTAATAGGTGTCTCTTTAATCATTCCCTGTGAGTCAACCATAAGTCCACGCATACCTTCTACTTGCCTAATGGTTTCAGGGTTAACCTTAAAGGCTTTTGATTTTTGCATCATTCCAACTACGCTTGAATCATCTCGCTTATTGGTTACAATTTCAGCCACATCATTGGTTGCTTTCTCCCAGACACTAATGATTTGAGTATATCGTTCACGTGGTGTCATAAGACCCATTTGGAAGTTTTGGTCAATTTCATCGATTTTTTTGTACGATGCTTTAAGAATTCCTTCACGTTCTTCAGGTATTGCAAAGTCAAACATAGAATAAGATGCACCAGCTTTTGTTGCATATTCCTGTCCATAATCTTTAAATCTATCAACCATAAAGCTTGTTTCGTTTTCACCATATTCGTCAAAACATGCAGCAATAAGGTCTCTCATGAGGTCTCTATCTACAGGTTCGTTTACGAAACGAAGTTTTTCGGGAAGAAGAAGGTTAAATATTATTCTTCCTGGGGTTGTTATTAAGTCTTCATTATTTTGTGGAACAATAATTGCCGTGTGTTCATCAAGAGCACCGTTATTGTACGCAGAAATTGCTTGTTTAAAACTATAGAAACGAATCATTTCTTTACCTTTTTCAGGTTCATTCTTTAGTGTTAGGTAGTAGAGACCAAGCGAAATTTCATTCTTAAGGTCAACAATTGGCTGTCCATGAGAGAGTTTAAGTAGGTTGTGTGGTGTCAAAAGACGCTCTTTTGCTTCTTTGATTGACTCTTTTGAAAGTGGAACATGAACGGCGAGTTGGTCACCATCAAAGTCACCAGCAAAACTTCCAACAATGGATGGGTGGAATGTAATAGCCTTACCTTCAATAAGAATAGGATAAAATGCTTGAATGTTCTGTCGGTGCAAGGTAGGTGCACGGTTTAGTAATACAGGATGATCAATTGTTACTCGCTCAAGAATATCCCATACTTCATCGCCACGTTGTTCCAGAACATTTTTTGCGCTTTTTAGGTTTGGAGCAAATCCTTCCATAATAAGATCGCGAAGAACGAATGGCTTAAACAATTCAAGTGCCATTTCTTTTGGAATTCCAACTTGGTCGATTCGTAGAGTTGGTCCAACAACAATTACACTTCGACCTGAGTAGTCAACGCGTTTACCCAGAAGGTTTGCTCGGAAACGTCCCTGCTTACCTTTAAGCATTTCTGACAAGGATTGTAATTCTTTACGAACGCGGGTTGTTCCACGGGAACCTTCAATAAGGGAGTCCATGGCTTCTTGTAACATGCGTTTTTCATTCTGAAGGATAATATCAGGCGCACCAAGTTGAATAAGGTCACGTAACCTATTGTTTCGGTTAATAACTCTACGATAAAGATCGTTTAAATCTGATGAAGCGAATCGGCCTCCAGGAAGTTGAACCATAGGACGAAGTTCTGGAGGTATAACTGGTAAGTCTTTAAGAACTATCCATGTTGGATCAATGTTCCCATTAAACAAACCTTTGAGAATTTTAAGACGCTTCAAGGCCTTTACACGCTTTGTTTTCGATTTACCATTAAGGATTTCTTTTTGCTCGGCGATTTCTTTGGCAACATCAACCTTACCAAGAGCCTCTAGAATAATTTCAGCACCCATGCCAGCCTTAAAGAAATCATCAGCATCCCAGAACTTAAGTTCATTCATTTCCGCTTCACTAATAACAGAGAACATGCCAACACTATTAATGAGATCGTTAACTTCCTTGAAAGACGCATCTAATAAGTCCTGTGCGACAATTAATTCTTCTCGTAGGTACAGAGCCTGTTTCTTTTGCTCGTTTGTATGGTTTTCGATTTGGAGTTCGTCTGAGTCAGCAAGTTTTTTCTTTGATTTGATTTCTTTTATCTTTGCTTCTACCGTTGCCTCGTTTGCTTTAATGATTTCAGAAGTTTCTTTTTCAAGATCATCTTTTTTTTCTTTTAGTTCTTGTTCAAGTATCTCGATAACCTTTTTTCGTTTGTCATCATCAATTTCAGTTACCAAGTATTGTGCAAAATAGATAACAGATTCTAGATCTTTTAATCCAATATCAAGAATTGCAGGTAATTTGTGAGGTGTTCGCCTAAAAAACCATGTGTGTACAACAGGTGATGCAAGTTCAATATGACCCATACGCTCACGCCTGACACGAGAATGGGTAACCTCAACACCGCATTTGTCACAAACTACACCTTTATAGCGTTGGCTTTTGTATTTTCCACAATAGCACTCGTAGTCTTTTGTTGGACCAAAAATTCGCTCGTCAAATAAACCGTCTTTTTCAGGTTTGAGTGTACGATAGTTAATTGTTTCAGCCTTGGTAACTTCACCATATGACCATGAGCGAATATCTTCTGGTGATGCTAGTCTTATTTTTAGTGCGTCAAAATCAGTGTTATGCATATTTATTCTTCTGATACTTTGTCTTCATCAACAATTTCGTCAGTAGTCTTATTGGTTTTTTTTGTTTCCTTACTATCCTCAGAGATTGATTTTACCAGAGGGGTTTCCTCAAGTGGTCGATCGTCTGCAAGAGTTGCTGACTCTATTATGCGGGATGCGTCAATACCTGTTGTGTCTTTTGAGTCTGAGATTGCTTCAACAGACAATCCGAGTGAGTTAAGCTCTTTAATAAGGAGTTTAAATGCTTCAGGAAGTCTAGCTTCAGGAATAGGTAATCCCTTGATGATAGCTTCAAAAGCTTTTGCTCGACCCACAACATCGTCACTCTTTAACGTTAACATTTCCTGAAGAATATGAGCTGCACCGTAAGCTTCAAGTGCCCATACTTCCATTTCTCCAATTCGTTGTCCACCCATTTGTGCTTTACCACCAAGAGGTTGTTGAGTTACCAAACTATATGGTCCTGTTGACCTGGCATGTGCCTTGTCATCAATAAGGTGATGAAGTTTCATGATGTGGGTTGAACCAACCATTACCTTGTGTTTAAAGGCTTCACCCGTTCTACCGTCATAAAGGGTAACTTTTCCGTCTGCAGGTAAACCAGCTTCGGCTAGTTTGTTAGAAATTAGGTTTGGATCAACACGATCAAATGCTGGAACTGAATATTTTTCACCGAGGACTTTCCCTGCCCAACCAAGGTGAGTTTCGATTATCATTCCAATAACCATTCGTGAAAGAATTGAACCTGGGTTTAGAATAACGTCAACTGGTGTTCCGTCATCCATGTATGGAAGATCTTCTTCAGGTACTATTTTTGCAACGATACCTTTTGAGAAATGACGTCCTGAAATCTTATCCCCAACAGAAATTTTACGTTTTTGAGCAACTTGAACTTTTATGCTTTTAAGAACCCCAGGCCCGAGCTCATCGCCATTGTCTTTATCTAAAACAGTGATTGAAATTACGGTTCCATAGTCTCCGTGAGGTAATCGTAATGACGTATCGCGTATTTCACGTGCTTTTTCTCCGAAAATTGCTCGGAGTAAACGTTCTTCAGCGGTGAGTTCTTGTTCGCCTTTTGGTGCAATTTTTCCTATGAGTATATCTCCAGCTTTTACTTCTGCCCCAAGCGTTACAATACCACTTTCATCAAGATTTGCCAGTGTTTCTTCGGAAACGTTTGGAATATCACGTGTTACGTCTTCAGGCCCTAGTTTAGTATCCATTACCTGGGCAACATATTCTTTAATGTGAATGCTGGTAAGCTCATCATCTTTTACAAGGCGTTCTGAAATAACAATTGAGTCTTCGTAGTTGTAACCACCCCAAGGCATATATGCTACCAATAAGTCTTTTCCTAGTGCTAAGTCGCCATTTTGTGAAGATGGACCATCGACAAGAACTTCGCCCTCTTTGACTTCTTGTCCTTTTTCAACGATTGGAGTGTTGTTATAGCAGGAATTATCATTAGTTCTTCGAAATTTGGTTAAGTAATATACATCTAAATCACGATTGTCTGTTCGAACTTCAATACGTTCACTGTCAACGTATTCAACGGTACCATCGTTTTTTGAAACGATACTTCGACCCGTTGCTGCAATAACATGAGGTTCAATTCCAGTGCCAACGATTGGTGCCATTGGTGTAATAAGAGGAACTGCTTGTTTTGACATGTTTGATGCAACCTGTGCACGTGCACCAGCGTCTGAAGAAATAAATGGAATTGAACCTGAAGAAACACCAGTCATAATTGCCGGGTGTGCATCAACGAAATCAATATCGGGAGTATAGGCAAGAACAAAATCACCCTCGTATCGAACAGGTGCTCGATCAACTGTTATCTTGCCTTTGTCATTAGTAAGGATCGTTGCCTCCGCAATGCGGTATTGTTCTTCATCGTCTGCACTAAGATAGACTACTTCATCGGTAACAAAGGCATCTTTTCCTTTATGTTCAACTTTGCGGTAGGGGGCTTCAAGGAAACCAAATTCGTTAACTCTAGTGTATGTTGCAAGTTGTAAGTTAAGACCAATGTTTGGACCTTCAGGAGTCATGATTGCATCAACACGACCGTAGTGACTTGGTTGTACGTCACGAACTGCAATACCTGCTCGATCACGTGTTAGACCACCAGGCCCGAGTGATGAAACGCGACGAAGGTGTTCAAGTTCTGCAAGTGGGTTTGTTTGGTCCATGTAGTGTGAAAGTTGACCTGAACCAAAGAATTCATTCATTGATGCAACAATAGGCCTGGCATTTACAAGAATGTTTGGGGTAAGTGTAACGGTTGGATCAGCTATAGAAAGGCGATCTTTAATGTTTCTTTCAAGACGGATGAAACCAATTCTAAAAGCTTGTTGAGCAAGTTCTCCAACGCTACGTACGCGTCGGTTTGAGAGGTGGTCAATGTTATCAGGTGTTCCTTGGGTAACATTAAGATCAATAAGTTTTCTAAACGTATTAATAAGGTCTTCGTGTCGAAGAAGAAAGTTTTCTTTTGTGTACGGGAAGTCAGTTTTAAACCTGTTGTTCATGTGGTAACGACCGACATGTGACAAAGAAAATCTTCGTGTATCCATGAACATACCATTAAAGTAGTCGGCAGCGTTTTCAAGAATACGAGGATCTCCAGGCCTCATAATGCCATAGATTTCTAGAAATGCTTCTTCTTGGTTTGTTGCAATATCAGTTTCGAGGGTTCGTCCAATGTAATCTTCTTCAGGACTAAGCCCCATGTTTTCAAATGCTGCAACAATTTCTTTGTGACGTAGACCAAATGCTTTAAGGAGTGTAGTTGCAGAGATTTTACGACCACGGTTAATACGTGCAGTAAGTGTATTGTTTTTGTTTGTTTCGATCTCTATCCACGCTCCGCGCTCAGGACGAATTGCTGCTTTATAGAGATTCTTTTGGAGTCTGTCACTGAAGTCTGATTCAAAAAATACACCTGGGGATCTTGTGAGCTGGTGAACAATCACACGTTCGGTACCATTAATGATAAAAGAACCACGGTTTGTCATTAAAGGAAGTTCGCCTAGATACACTTCTTGAGAAGTCCTTTTCCCAGACTCAATGTTGGTAAGAGTTGATTGTGCTGAAATCCTTGCTCCAAATGTAAGGCCTTTATCAATTGATTCTTCCCACGTGCTGTTCGGTTTTTCAACTTTGAGATTACTTAATGCAAGGGAGTAGTTTTCTGAGGTGTAGTCATCAATAGGAGAAACTTCACTTAAAACCTCAGAAAGACCAGTGTTAATAAACCACTGATAGGACTGGAATTGAACATCTGCAAGATTGGGCACCTCTAGTGGTGAGTGTGCACTTGCAGCACCGAGTTGTATTCGCTCTCTATTTTTGGCCATGCGCAGGTTATCGGATACTGTATTACTATATCATGCGTGTCAACAACACACAGTATGCATAAATCATATACAAACATATGCATGTTCGTGTAAGTATAGATTCATATCACTGTTGACGGATATACTAATAGAAAGTATTACACATTTGAGTACAAAACTCAAGACTGTTTTTCAGTTTTCAACATAAATTTTATATATGACATATAATGGTCATATGTCGACAGCACAAAGAGCCCCCATTGTAACCATTTTAGGCCATGTTGATCATGGTAAGACCAGTTTGCTTGATAAGATAAGAAGTAGTAGTATTCAGTCATCTGAGGCAGGTGGTATTACTCAAACAATAGGTGCGTACCAGATTGTAAGTGGAGTAAGAAAGATTACATTTATTGATACTCCCGGACATGAAGCTTTCGCAAAAATGAGAGCCCGCGGTGGTACTGTTGCTGACATTATTGTTTTAGTTATTGCTGCTGATGATGGGATTATGGCACAAACTGAGGAAGCAATTAGTCACGCAAAAGCTTCTGGTGCACCAATTATTGTTGCAATTAATAAAATTGATGTACCGGGTGCTGTTGCTCAGAAGGTGAGAACTCAGCTTACTTCCCATGATCTAATTCCCGACACTAATGGTGGAGATGTTATTACGGTTGAGACTTCGGCACAAACAGGTCAGGGTATTGACATACTACTTTCAAAGATTCTGGAGGTTGCTGATTCATTGAACCTTAAGGCCGACCCATCAGCTGAAGTTGATGCCGTTGTATTAGAAAGTTATCTTGATGCTCGTCGTGGTCCAGTTGCAAATGTTGTGGTATTGAGTGGAACAATATCCTCACGAGATGCGCTCGCCTCAAATACAGCTGTTGCTCGAGTGAAGGTTCTTACTGACTGGAAAGGTGAAACAGTGGTGTCAGCTGGGCCATCTGATCCAGTTATGCTACTTGGTTTCAATAAGGTTCCTGAGGTGGGGGAACACATAAAGTCATTTTCAGATATTAAATTGGCGCAGGCTTATGTTACGGATTACGAGAATTCTTTAAAGACCGAGAGAGTAACTGCAGCAGACAGAGTTAAAGAGGCGTTATTAAAAAGAGATACCCAAGAAATCGCGCTTGTCGTTAAAGCTGATTCTCAAGGTTCTCTTGAAGCGGTTAAGGAATCTCTTGGACGTTTGGACCAGGAACCAGTTCGGTTGTCTATTATTCATAGTGGTATTGGTGGGATTACTGAGGCTGATATATTGTTGGCTTTACCAGTTAAAGGAATTGTAATTGGGTTTAATGTTGGGGCAGATAAAAGCGCACAAAAAGTTGCTCAAAAGGAAAAAGTGATTTACAGGACGTATGAGATTATTTACAATCTTATTGATGAATTAACTGATGTTGTTCATGGTGAACTCGATAGGATTAGTCCTACCATATTAGGTGAGGCTCGAGTTAAGCAACTTTTCGAGCTTTCAAACGGTGAGCTTGTTGCAGGTTCTATTGTTGAATCTGGAACAATGAAAAAGGGTAATAAGGTTATTATAATTCGAGATAGTAAGGAAATGGGTGAAAGTTCAATTACGTCATTAAGAATAAACAAAGATCAGGTCGGAGATGTGGGAGAGGGTAAGGATTGTGGAATAATCTTAAAAGACTACAAAGATATTGTTGTTGGGGATACTATTCGTGCAATGGGCACATAGAAAAGGACCATGTTCAAAAAAGTACGTCTATTATTACTACTCGCTGTTGTAACTGTTGTAATTGCAATTGCATATATTGAAGTCTCTGTTGGCAGATATGCTATTCCAGAAGGACTTTCTAGTTATGATTTTTCGATTCAAGAAGGGCAATCTATCTCTGGAGTTTTAAACTCCTTAGAAGAATCTTCCTATATTCCTCATGCAAAAATGGTACAAATGTATTTTCGAATACATCCACTTTCTAAGTATGTTGTTCATGCGGGTGAATACACTCTAGCTCCAGGAATGGGCGTTACAGATATAATTTCTTCTCTACAAGGTGGAACCTTTGCGAGACAGTTAACTTTTTTGGAAGGGTGGAGGAGGGAACAATATGTACAATATCTTGACGGTATGATGGGCAGGGAGTTTGCTCAAGAGTTTTTTGATATGACCAAAGATGCAGAAGGGACGCTTTTCCCCGATACTTACTTTATCGATACCTACACAACCCCACAGCAGTTATTTGAAAAAATTACACAGAATTATCATTCAAAAATTGATCAACTTCAAGATGAGATTTTGTCTAGTGGTCTATCTGAACATGAAATTGTTATTTTGGCATCTATTCTTGAAAGAGAATCGTTTTCAAATACTGAACGACCAGTTATTGCAGGTATCTTAATAAAAAGGCTTATGAATGGATGGATGCTTGCTGTTGATGCAACAGTCCAGTATGCTCTAACTTCAGAGCGTTTGTTAGATAACCCAGAGTTACTGTGGTCTCTTGATTCTAAAGAGTGGTGGCCACAAGGGTTAACAAGTGCTGATTTAGAAATTGACTCTCCATATAATCTTCGCACGCAAACAGGCCTTACCCCAACTGCTATAGCTAGTCCTGGGTTTGAATCCTTATTGGCTGTTGTCAATTATGAGGAGTCTCCATATTGGTATTACCTAAATGATCAGAAGGGTATAACAAGATTTTCAACAACCTTAGACGAGCACAATCAAACCATTGGTCAATTTGGAATTTCTGAATAAATAGGTTTAACTATTATTCTGTAGTTTCTTTTGTCTTGGGGTCTGAATCAATACTAGTTTCCGTTAGAGATTCCTTTTCCTCAGTAGTCTCAACAATAGGTGCTGTAGGTTCTCCTACACTTTCTTCGCTTTCCTTTTTGGCTTTTACTTCCTGACTAAATACCTGTCCAGTGCTACTTACAATATCAATGCGATAGCCTGTTAACTTTGATGCGAGACGAACATTTTGACCTTCTTTTCCAATAGCCAAAGACAGTTCTTCCTCTTCAACTTCAACCTTTGCAGTTTTGTTTTTTTCATCAATGGTAACTTTTACTATCTGAGCAGGGGACAGTGCATTTTTAATAAATTCCTCAGTATCACTACTCCATAAAATAATATCCATCTTTTCACCCTGAAGTTCATCGGTCACAGTTTGTACACGCACACCACGTTGGCCAACCATTGAACCAACAGGATCTACGCCGTGTTGCGTACTAGCAACAGCAATTTTGCTTCGGCTTCCGGGTTCTCGCGACAGGGCCTTTATTACAACAGCTTTACTCTGGAGTTCAGGAATTTCAAGCTCAAAAAGCCCTTCCACAAGTTTACTGTCTGAACGTGAAACAGTAATATTATTTCTTGGAAGCTCAGGGTTGATTTCCTTAATATAAAACTTTTGTCGTTGGTTATTACGGTATTCTTCGTTATAAACCTGTTCTTCTCGTGGCATTATAGCAACGGTTCTTCCTAGATCAACCAGCCAACTACCACGTTCAAAACGTTGGAGCATTCCGGGAACAACTTCACCAAGTTTACCTTGAAATTCAGTTACAACAGCTTGTTTTTCAGCTTCGCGAACGCCTTGCAAGATCACTTGTTTTGCAGTTTGGGCTGCAATACGTCCAAAACCTGGAGGTGTTACATTTGTTGATCCTTGCATTAATACAACCTCACCCGATTCTTCATCAATGTGAACAACAACTTCTGAGTTTTCACTTGCCTGCGCAGGGTAGTCTTTGGTATATGCTGCAAGCATAGCCCGTTCAAGAGTCTCAACAATTTCCTCGGCGGTAATTCCTCGCTCATTTGCGATTTGTTTAATTGCTGCCATAAATTCTGATCTAGTCATGCATGGATTATATCATTTTGCACCAATAAAAAATGAAACTCGTATTTTTACAAGCGAACTGGCTCGATTATGAGAAGAACTTTTCAAGGAGTGAAGGTGAATCGGATTCAATAACTTTTAGTTTTTCAAACAAACTTTTCTGCTCTTTGGTTAGTTTTTTGGGGATTTCTATGGAAACTGTGACAATTTGTTGACCTTTTCTTTGGGTTCTGATGTCGGGAACACCTTGGTCTTTAAGTGTAAACTCTTTGTTTGAAGCTGTCCCAGCTGGGATAACTAGGTTCTCAGTTCCGTGAATAGTTGGTATTTCAAGTGTATCTCCAAGAACAGCTTGGGATATTGTTATGGGTATTGTTAGTAAGATATTGTTTCCACTTCGAGAAAAAACTTTATGTGGAGAAACTTTAAATATTATGTAAAGGTCTCCGGCAGGGCTATTATTTTCTCCAACATTTCCTTTACCAGAATATTTAATTCGAATACCTGTTTCAACTCCAGCGGGAATGTCTACCGTTATTGATTCAGTTGTTTTCTGACGGCCTGTACTACTGCAATTAACACAAGGATTTGTAATTTTTTGACCCTTTCCCCTGCAATCAGGACATATGGTAGTTTGGGTATATTGCGCCCCAAATATTGATCTGTTGGATGTTACTTGTCCGCTGCCACTACACGTTTTGCATTGTTCCTGGCCTTTGCCCCCGTTATTGCTTCCTGAACCTTTGCAGTTTGAACATTGGGCGAATCTAGAATATGAGATTTTTTTACCTGCCCCATGTACTGCTTCATCAAATGAAATTGACATTACAGTTTCAATGCTTTCCCCACGAGATGGTTGTCGTTGAGTTCCACCACTATACCCTCGTGAACCAAAAATACTTTCGAAGATATCGAATGGATCCTGTCCACCCCCAAAAATGTCTTCATAGTTAATTCCTCCTTGACCATAAGATTGGTTTCCACCTCGGCCATAACCACCTTTTTGGGCTTGTTCAAATCCGGAATGGCCCATACGATCGTATGCTGCACGTTTTTCCTCATCTGAAAGAATTTGGTATGCTTTTGAAATCTTTTTGAACGTATCTTGAGCGGAAGGGTCTTTGTTTATATCGGGGTGATATTCTTTTGCGCGTTTTTTATATGCCTTTTTTATTTCTTCAATAGAGGCACTTTTAGAAACACCAAGAATGTCATAATATGATTCCATCCTTAATTCTTAGTATCATTGGTATCATCAACAACTGTTCCTTCAACGGGTTCTTCTGTTGGACTTTCGGACGATTCATCTCCAGTAGGTTCAGAAGTGTTATTCGAAGAATCTGCAGTCTCTTCTTGCGTTGTGTTTTGATACATTGCTGCTCCAACTTCTTGTATGGCTTTTGATAACGATTCTGTTTTAGTCTTAATCACTTCAAAATCTTCTCCACTCATTGCTTGACGGAGTTCATCAATATGTGTTTGAACGGTTGATTTTTGTTCTTCGCTAATTTTATCTCCGCCATCCTTGAGTGTCTTTTCTGCGGTGTAAAGGAGAGTATCTGCTTGATTAATAGTCTCAGAGTGTTCTTTTTTCTTTAGATCTTCCTGGGCATTCATTTCAGCTTCTTGCTTCATTCTTTTAACTTCATCTGCACTTAAATCAGTAGTGTTTTGTATGGTAATTTGTTGTTTTGTATTTGTTGCTTTATCAACAGCTGACACATTTAAGATGCCATTTGCGTCTATATCAAACGTAACTTCTACTTGAGGTATTCCTCGGGGTGCTGGAGGAATGCCAGACAGAATAAATTTACCGAGTGATTTATTGTCTGTTGCCATGGGACGTTCTCCCTGGAGTACATTAATCTCAACTGATGTTTGGTTGTCTGCTGCAGTTGAAAATACTTGAGATTCTGCTGCAGGAATGGTGGTATTTCTTTCAATGAGAGGTGTTGATACGCCACCTAAGGTTTCGATTCCAAGCGTAAGTGGCGTTACATCAAGTAGTAGAACATCTTTAACTTCTCCACCAAGAACACCAGCCTGAATAGCAGCACCTATAGCAACAACTTCGTCAGGATTTACACCTTTGTGAGGTTCCTTACCAAAGAATTCGGTAACCTTTTGTTGAATGTATGGCATGCGTGTTTGTCCTCCAACGAGAACAACTTCATTAATTTCCTCTTTTTTAAGACCAGCATCTTTAAGTGCTTTTTCTAGTGCTACATATGTTTTGGAGACGAGTCCGTCTACTAATTGTTCTAATTTTGCGCGAGATAGTTTAACCTGAAGATGTTTAGGTCCTGTCTGATCTGCTGTAATGTATGGAATGTTTACTTCTGTTTCTGTTTTGGTTGACAATTCCTTTTTAGCCTTTTCTGATGCTTCTTTTAGTCGTTGGAGGGCCTGTTTGTCTTGTTTTAGATCAACGCCTTGTTCATTTTTAAATTCTGTTGCTATGTAATCAATAATTACTTGGTCAAAGTCATCTCCACCAAGATGAGTGTCTCCACTTGTGGATTTAACTTCAAAAACGCCATCTCCCACCTCAAGAATTGAAATATCAAATGTTCCACCACCAAGGTCGTATACAGCAATGAGTTCATGGTTTTCTTTTTCTAATCCATAGGCTAAGGCTGCAGCAGTAGGTTCATTAATAATTCGTTTAACATCCAATCCAGCAATCTCTCCTGCTTGTTTTGTAGCCTGGCGCTGTGCATCATCAAAGTACGCTGGAACCGTTATAACAGCAGAATCAACGGTTTCACCAAGATAGCTCTCAGCATCTTGCTTTAATTTCATCAAAATTTTAGCTGAGATTTCTTGAGGAGTGAATGTTTTATCGCCAACTTTTACGACTGCTGCATCGTTTTTTCCTGCAACAACGTCATACCCAATGAATTTTTTTGCTTCTTGAACATTCTCGTCTGAGATTTTGTAACCCATTAATCTTTTTATTGAGTAAATGGTTTTTTCTGGTGCGACAATTAGTTGACGTTTTGCGACTTCTCCAACAACATTATTTTCTACATCAACAACCGAAGGAACGGTCTGGCCACCTTCGCTTGATGGTATTACTTTTGGTTGCCCACCTTCCATAACTGCAACGACTGAATTTGTTGTTCCTAGGTCGATTCCTACTGTTTTTGCCATAATATTATTTATCTCCTCCAACTTTTACACGCGCAGGACGAATAAGTTTATCATGCAACGTGTATGCTGAATTATACACCTTTGTAACTGTATCGCCCTTACCATCTGTTTCAGTTGCTTCCATTATTTGGGGGTCAAAAGTATCACCAATCTGGACCTTTTTTTCTAAAAAGCCTTCGTGCGCAAGAATTGTTGTGAAGCGGGCTAGTGTCATTGATAAGCCATCAACTACAGAAATTAAGTTCATTATCATTGCTTGATTTGAATACTTAATAACATCTTCTTTTTCTTTCTCAAAACGTTTTTTTAAGTTGTCGTAATCGGCTAAAGCCCGCTTTAATTGAGACTCAGTATTTGATGTAGAATCTGCTACTATTTGTGTTTCGAGTTGCTCTTCTTGATGGTTTTGGGTTGTTACTGGATCTTTAGAAGGTGTGTCCATGTGTTTATTATATCTGATTACCAATTTCTAGAAAACTCATTAATCAAATTTTGCATATACCGAAGGGTTGGAATTACATTAGGATAGTCGAGTCGGTTTGGACCAAGTACTGTAAGGAATCCTCCGTGTCCTTGTGGTAAATGAAGCCTTCCTACAACAAGACCACACGATGACATGCTTGGCATGCCTGTTTCGTCTCCAAGTAAAAGTCCAAATTCAGTATCTTGTGCAAGTTGAGTAGCCATTGCATTTAACATGTCATGGCGGTCAATAAGATGAAGCACAGTCCGGGTAACATCAATATCGTAAAACTCTGGATGCCTGAGAATATGTGCAGATCCGGCAGAATATACGGAGCCGTCATCGGTTATGACAATAGTAAGGTTGTGCAACTCGTCAGCAACAGCATAGGTAGCGTTCCGTAACAATTGGTCAAGATTATGTCGGTGATCCCAAAGGCGTTGTTTTATGGCAACCTCATTAATGACAGGTAACTGTTTTTCATCCATCAAGTTTTTTACATAAAAGCGAAATGCCATTGTTGTAGGAATGCGCCCCGCAGAGACGTGATCTTTTTGAAGGAATCCTTTTTTTGTAAGCTCCACCATTTCATTTCGTGTTGTTGCTGGGGAAAAATCAAACTCATATTTTTCAACAAGCGATTCTGAACCAACGGGTTCTGCGGATTCAACAAAATCTTGAATAATTGCGTGAAGAATGTCTTGTTGCCTGCTACTAAGTTGGGTATCCATACTGTCACTTACTTAACACGATCGCCAGATATTTGTCAAGGTTCAAGACATGAGATGGGGTGTAGGTTCCTTCTATTTAGGGGTAAATGGTGAATTTGACAGAAAAATAATGTATTGATATATTATCAGTATTCTACTGGCTAATGCTAGTTGAGGAGGTGAGAAATCATGACAAGAATAGTACGATGGGATCCATTTCAAGAATTTAGAAGTGCAATGTTATCGCCAAATACTTTTGGTGGTTTCTTGGATGACGAAGGTGAAGGAATGTTAAGGATTAATCTTTCGGAGGATGACACATCCATAAAAATTGAAACCGATTTGCCAGGCGTTAATCTGGACGATGTGGATATTGATGTATCAACTGATAGCGTTACCATTCATGCAAAACGAGAAGAAACTGAAGAAGAGAAGTCTCGAGAATACATAAGGCGTGAACGCAGGTATGGTTCATATGCGCGCACCATATCACTACCTTCACAAGTTGTTCCTGAAAAAGCTGAGGCAACCTTTACTGACGGCACGTTGGTGCTTACAGTTGAAAAGTTGCCAGAGAGTTCTTCAAACCAAGTTAAGGTAAAAGTAAACCGCTCATAAATTAATGTTGAGCATGAAAGGATACGATGGTAGGGTTCATCTAAAAGCCCCCGATAAGGGGGCTTTTATTATTAAACGTTTACTAGTTGATCTTGGTACAATGGCACTATGACGTTGCAAGAACATATTCAGCGGTTTGAATCTATAAAGGCAAAGCTTGATAAAGATAATCTTCTTTCACAGATCAAACAAATCACAACTCAAAGTGAAGACCCCGAGTTTTGGAATAATTCTCACCATGCTGGTCTCAAGATGAAAAACCTCACACGTTTGCAAGGTGAAGTAGATATGCTTGAAACGATAGAAATTATGTTCATGCAACTGAGTGATTCACCTGAAGATGATGTATTGTTAGTAGAAGTTGGGTCATTGCTTGATGGTCTGGAGGAACGTCTCTTTTTGTCAGGAAAATACGATGCAGGTGCAGCAATCCTTTCTATTTATCCTGGCCAAGGTGGTGTTGAGGCTATGGATTGGGCTCACATGCTTTTGCGAATGTATCTGAGGTTTTCAGAAAAACGATCGTGGAGTGTTGAGCTTATTAATCAAATTCCGGGAGAAGAAGCTGGTATTAAAGAGGCAGTATTGCAGATTTCTGGTGATAATGCATACGGGTTTTTGAAAAATGAAATGGGGACACATAGGTTGGTTAGGTTATCACCATTTAACGCCGATAATTTGAGACAAACAAGTTTTGCACGTGTTGAGGTAACACCTGTCCTTGAAAATACTGCTGACATTGAAATTCCTGATAGTGATATAGAATTTAGTACTACAAGAGCAGGAGGACCAGGCGGGCAAAACGTGAATAAAGTAGAAACGGCAGTTCGTATAACGCATATTCCAACAGGTATTACTATAAAAGTATCTACTGAACGATCTCAACATCGGAATCGTGAACTTGCTATGAAGATGTTAGTTGGAAAGTTAGCTCAACAAAAAGAACAAGAAGAAAAAGACAGTCTTCAAAAAAGCAAGGGAGAATACAATGTCCCAGGATGGGGCACACAAATTCGTTCCTATGTTTTACATCCATACCAAATGGTTAAAGATCATCGTACCGATACCGAAGTTTCTGATGCAGATGGTGTTTTAGATGGGAATCTTGATGAATTTGTTGAGTCCGGGATTCGTTTAATGTAATAACGTAGTTTTTGGGGAATCGATATTTCAAATATATTTCGAGTATAATCACGGTACAAATCTATGGAGACGCCAAATACAATTTCTAAACAAAAGGTTCGTGTAGTTACTATTGGTGGTGGAACAGGAATGTCATCGGTTCTTGGTGCATTGCGAAAGCTTCAGGATATGTATTCAATTTCAGCAATCATAACCTCGATGGACAGTGGTGGGTCTGCGATTGTCGAGCGTACTGTTTACGGAGTTTCTCCTATGTCGGATTTGAGAAAGGCACTTTTGGCTCTTGCATCAACTGAAACGTATCAAGATTATTTACTTACAAAAATTGTTGGGTATAGGTTAGATGGTCGGGCAGGAGAACGCTTAGATGCCATGAGTCTTGGTAATCTCATGCTTATTGCCCTTGAGGAGATTCTAGGCTCCAGGGAAGGTGCCCTAAACGGCATGATGCGCTTATTAGAAACTGCAGGTGAAGTAATTCCTGTTTCTTTACATACTTCAAATATTCGGGTGGAATATGATGATGGGTTTGTTGTTACGGAGGAAGCGCAGCTTGATTTAGTCTCAAAGAATTTTATGGAGAGATCAGATGTAAAGATTCGGAAAGTGTCTTTAGAAAACCAAGTTCCAGCTAATCCACATGCTATCGATGTTATTGAACAGGCGGAAGTAATAATTTTTCCACCAGGAGATCCCATTGGAAGTATTATTGTAAATCTTTTAGTGCCACGTGTGTGGAGTGCCATTCATGCCAGTAAGGCAAAACTAATCTGGTTTCCAAATATTATGTCGAAACTAGGTCAGACGCCAAGCCCAAATACCCTTAAGGGTCACTGCAATTTACTAGAAACGTATTTACCACGAGAAGTTGATGTAATTGTCTACAACACAGGAATTGTTCCTGTGGACGTTTTAGATAAATATCACAACGAGGAACGTGCTGAGTTGGTAATAAACGACATGCATTCTGATCCTAGAGTTGTAACGGCTGATTTGTTTTGGGATCAGTTATATCCTTCTGGTTCAACTGAACCAACCATTCGGCACGACCCCGATAAAATAGTACGAGTATTTCCGAACATTGTAAGTCAACTATTTTTATAGAAAAGGAGTCTTGGTATGGATATCTTGGAAATTGGCGAAGCTGTACCGGACAGTGTATTAGAGTTTCTAAGCAGAGAAGAAGCCTCAGGTCGTGTTAGCGCGGTTCGGCATTGTATGAACCAAGCCGACATTGATGCTGCGAATTGGCTTTGTGGGAAAGGTCAGGAGAATGGAGTGGTTTACCGTCTCCTCCATTTTCATCATCATCCCCATGGCGTTTGGGGAAGAGTGATGGAGATTCAAAAGAAGTAAGAATGCAGTTTAAAGTACGGAGGGTCGTTTGATCCTCCGTACTTTCTCGTAATAATGGTAAATTTTTGATACTATTATTACCATGCAACGAATCCTTGTAACTGGAGGTGCTGGGTACATAGGCTCAATTACTTCGCGCTTACTTTTCAATGCGGGCTACACCCCAATTATTTTCGATAGTTTTGCAAACGGAAACGAATGGGCCATAAAAGACTTTGAAATCATTAAAGGGGATTTGCGTAACATCTCTGATATCTCAGCTGCCATTAGTCAAACGAAACCGGATGCTGTAATTCATTTTGCTGCCCTTAAAGCTGCAGGAGAATCAATGGAGGTTCCCGAGGATTATTATGAAAATAATGTAGGTGGTTCTATTAACTTGTTTAAAGCGATGACTGAACATGATGTGAAAAAGATTGTTTTTTCTTCGACAGCGGCTGTGTATGGAACTCCTGCAGTTTTTGAAGTTCATGAAGAGTATCCGCTAAAACCCGACAATGCATATGGGCATTCGAAACTTATGGTTGAACAAACATTAGAATGGTTTGCGAAACTAGGTAAGATTGATTCCGTAAGATTGCGTTATTTTAATGTGGCGGGAGCATCCCCTGATGGGTCTTTGGGTGAGGCAGGTAAAAAAGTATTAAATCTTATTCCAATTCTTATGGAGGTTGCGGTAGCTAAACGCGAAAAATTTGTTATGTATGGAGATGATTTTGAAACACCAGATGGAACGTGTATTCGAGATTACATTCACGTTATGGATCTTGCCAAAGCGCATCTTGTTGCATTAAAAAAACTTTCTGAATTTGAAGGAACAGAGTATTACAATGTTGGAGTCGGAAAAGGATATTCTGTACAAGAGGTTGTAGCAGCAGTAAAAAGGGTTTCAGATGTAGATTTTAAGGTTGAAATTGGACCACGAAGGGTTGGGGATCCAGCGGCATATTTTGCAGATAATTCAAAAATTTCAAATGAGTTGGGCTGGTTTCCAGAGTTTACCCTTGAAGATATTGTTAACCACGCATGGGCGTGGGAAAAGGGTGGAAAATTAAATCACTCTTAGAACAGGTTCCGTTTTCATCTGTATAATCAAGTAAACATGTATGATGATGTTTCAATAATATTCCCAGCCCTCAATGAAAAAGAGCGGATTTTACCAACGCTCAAAGACTATATTTTAACGTTAGGACCTTCCGTTGAGTATATTGTTGTTGATAATGGTTCAACCGATGGAACTCAGGAAGCAGTATTAGCAAAGTTTCCACATGTTATATATGTAAGAAATGAATTTCCGTTGGGAAAAGGTGGAGCGGTGTATGCTGGTTTTGATGTTGCTAAGGGTTTAATTGTTGGGTTTACTGATCCTGATGGTGCAACATCAGCCAAAGAGTTTATAAAGCTACTAAATAAAGCAAAGACAAGTGATGTTGTAATTGGGTCTCGGTGGTTGCCGGGTTCAAAGATCTCGCCCCAGCAACCATTTATCCGTCAAATAAATAGTAGGGCATTTAATCTTGCAATAAAAACATTATTACCCCTCTCTTTATCTGATACTCAATGTGGAGCAAAGGTTTTAAAAAAATCGGTGTATGAGAACATTAAACCGTATTTAACCCAGAAACAATTTTCTTTTGACGTAGATCTTTTGTACCATGCTCATAGGAATGGTTTTACAATTACAGAGGTCCCTATTTTGTGGAGTCATATTGAGGGAGGGGGAACATTTAAACCATTCCAATCTGGATTTAGGGCCCTTTGGGATATATTAAATATTCGAAAACAGTATAGCTAGGTTGTTGTTACAAGGACCAGCCTTTGCTAGCGTGGCCTCCATTTGCCCAATACATAGCACGTTCTACAACGATTGGTTGAGTAGAGGTTATTTTTGTTGAGAAACCTAAACCTGTTCCAATTTCATTTGCAGCGCTTATGGTAAATCTTTTATTTGGGTTAATAGTATATGTTTTTGTTGCATTGCTTCCATTTTCAACCATATATTCAACAGTTACTGTTACTGTTGTTGGGTTGGGGTTTTGGAAAAGTATATACGTTGAAAAATCTTCCCCCGTATAGCCTTCAGCTAGATACCACTGGGTACTTTTGTAGGTTGAACCCACGCTATCATGACCGCCACCTGGCCAATACATTGCACGTTCTACTGCAATATTTTTATCAGATGTAATTGAGGTTGCGAATCCTTTTCCTAAACCAATATCGTTTGCAGCATTTATGGTAAATCTTTTTTGAGCATTTATGGTATAGGTTTTTGAAACATTGTTGCCATTTTCAACAAGATAGTTGACGGTAATAACTGCAGGGTTCGTTTGAGGGTTTTGGATGAGTAGATACGTTGTAAAATCCTGGCCGGTAAAACCTTCAGCAAGATCCCACGTTGTTGCTAGTTCTGATGTACCAATACTTACATGTCCGTCATCACCCCAATACATTGCTCGTTCAGTAACAATGGGAACATCGCAGGTTACCTTAGTCGAAAAACCATATCCTTGGCCAATCTCATTTACGGCATTTATGGTATATCGTTTGTTTGCCGGAATGATATGGGTTTTTTGAGTATTGGGTCCATTTTCTAAAAAATATTGAACAGTGCAATGTGCCACAGTGTTATTGGGGTTTTGTAGAAGGATATATGTTTCATAGTCACTACCGGTGAAACCTTCTGTAAGGTACCAGGTTAGTGCTGGAGTTGTTGTCCCTATACTGTCATGACCTCCCGTTCCCCAGTACATAGCTCTTTCAACAATAAGTGGTTGATCCGAAACAATTTTTGTCGAGAAACCTAAATCTTTACCAATATCGTTAACCGCATTGATTGTGAATCGTTTTTGTGCACTTATCGTATAGGTCTTTGTGACATTACTTCCATTTTCAACAAGATAATTAACTGTAATATGCGCAACCGATGCATTGGGATTTTGGATAAGTATGTAGGTCGAAAAATCTTCTCCCGTATATCCTTCAGCCAAATACCACGTTTTAGCAAGATCATTTATAGAAGTAAGGGCATTGTCCACATCTATTCTTGGAAATGTGAGGGCGTTTCGTGAGTCGTAAATTTGAGTTCCTGTGTTTACTAATGCTGACAAAACTGTAGAAACAGAAGCTGAGGGGAATCTAGATTTAAGGAGTGCCCACGCACCGGCTACATGAGGTGTTGCCATGGAGGTACCACTTTTTAAAGTGTAGGTACTTTCGGCAGCAGCAGAGTTAATTGAAGAACCGGGAGCCAAAAGGTCAAGCATGCTATTGCTATTTGAAAATGATGAGATAGCATCCGCTTTGGTTGTTGAACCTACACTTATTGCGCTTGAAATACAAGCAGGTGATGAAATACCAGTGGAGCTTCCATTGTTTCCTGATGCAATAACTGTTGCGATTTCAACTGATCGTAAGGTATCGATTATTGATTTTCGAGCGTCGGTATCACAATAGTCCCCATATACACTGCCTCCAATACTCATGTTTACTGAAGCAATATTGTAGGTTGATCGTAATTCATACACTCGTTCGAGACCAAGAATTTGGTCTGAGGTATAGGTTAAGGCGCAGGGAGAACTCAAGCTATAGCTGGCACACGAAGGGTCTGTAAATTGGGTGAATACTTGAATAGCAATAAGGTTTGCATCTTTTGCAACCCCAGAAAATGTATCGCCTTTTCCAACTGCGATTCCTGCAACATGTGTCCCATGATTACAGCCATAGGTACCTAAATCACAATTTACGCCTGAGCCTGAAGTTTCATCTACGGTTAATCCATTAGGGCACACTGAGGTGTCGGATGAGTAAAAGTTTGAATAGCAGGCTTCAGATACCATTTTTCCTATTAAGAAATCATGAGAATAATCTACGCCAGTATCAAGAATTGCTACCGTTTGTCCACTTCCGGTGTAGCCAGAGGCCCACACTGTATCGGCGTCAATAAGCGGAATCGAGTCCGCTAATAACGGGGGAACAGGAATATCTTCTTGAATAGAAGTGATAGTGGGGTTGTCGATTAATATTTTTAGTGTTTGTTCATCAACCGTTAAAGCTACCTGAGGTGTGTAGGTGAATAGTTTTGCAGAGGTGGAAGTTTTTTCAGGAAGATCGTTCAATAGATTTTGTTGTTGGGAATGTATAGTCCCACGTTGTTTCATAATCTGTTGAGGATCTTTAATCTTTCCTTCAGGCTTGTAGTCAATGTTTAGTGTTGCAATAACATGAAGTGAGTTATTGCTTTTGCTTTTATCAAGGAGTTGTTGTGTTGTTTTATTTATGTCATTGATAGGATCGATTTCTGCAGCAAACAGGGGGGAGTGATCTGAAACAAATACAGAGTTAATAATAATGAGGCAAAAAGTGATCAGAATGCTAGTGAGGGTTTTATTCCAAGTCTGGGATGTAAATTTAACAACTCCTGAATCCATGCTGTAATTATACAGGCTCTTACTGAAACGGTCCTTTTAGGAAAATAAATAGTTAGAAAGGAGAGGATTACGAACTATTACTAAGAAAGTTCTTCAATATCATTTTCAACCATGATCTCAACAAGTCGACTAAACGTAACTGTTGGTTCCCATCCTAAAACCTCTTTTGCTTTTGAGGCATCTGCTCGAAGCAACTCTACTTCTGCAGGCCGGAAAAAGTCTTTATTTACCTCAACAATAATCTCCCCATTATCAGAGCGAGCGCCTTTTTCAGTTTCATTTTCCCCCGACCATTCAACATCAACATCAATAGCCTTGTATGCAGCTTCAACAAAATCACGAACAGAGTGACTTTCACCCGTTCCAATGACAAAGTCTTGTGGTGTGTCTTGCTGTAAAATTCTCCACATTGCCTCAACGAATTCTGGAGCGTAACCCCAATCACGCATAGAGTTAAGGTTTCCCAATTGAAGAGGATCCTTAGTTAATCCTAACTTATATTTGGCAACATGGTCAGTAATTTTACGAGTTACAAAATCTCTTCCACGGCGAGGTCCTTCATGATTAAACAAAATTCCCGAACAGGCAAAAATATCATACGATTCTCGGTAATTTACGGTGAGCCAGTATGCTGCTAGTTTGGCAACAGCGTACGGACTTCGTGGATAGAAACGGCTGGTCTCACTTTGGTATTCATCTTTAACCTTGCCAAACATTTCACTGGTTGATGCTTGATAGAACTTTGTGTGCGGTGAAATGAGTTGGATTCCTTTAAGAATGTTTAAAACGCCAAGATAGTCAACCTTGGTTGTTTCTTCAGGTTGTTTCCAAGATGTTCCAACATGTGACTGGGCTGCAAGATTGTAAAATTCATCAGGTTGATACTGTTTAAGAAGGCTTTCGACTGAGTAACTATCTGTCACATCACCTGAAAATTGAATGACTTTATCCCACAAGTGCTTACGCATACGACTTGGTGGTTCAGTGCTGGTTCTGCGGGTAAGTCCAATAACAGTATATCCCTTTTCTAAAAGTAAATCCGCAAGGTGTGACCCATCTTGTCCAGTGATTCCTGTGATGACTGCTGTTTTAGACATGTGAGTGCATGGTACGAAAAAACGACGAGTTATGCAATGTCCGGTATTTGAACAGATGGTGTTGTATTATTTGATCATGGGAAAGTTGCGACACGTGGTACCGTCATTTGAAGTTCTAGTTAACATTATGGCGGTGGGATCTGGCGTATTTCTGTTTCTACTTTTGCTCATTAATGGACCGGGGGTATCTCCGGATTCAGTTGACTACATTGCGACAGCGCGAAACCTAATTGCTGGTAATGGGTTTACAACATACGATGCTAGTCCTTTTGTTAGCTTCATGCCGCTATATCCTACTTTACTCGCATTATTAATGTTTTTGGGATTGTCAGTGTCACAATCGGCTTCGCTTATTGCAGCATTATCTTACGGAGGCATGGTCTATGTTTCGGGAAGGATTTTTAACTCATGTATTCGAAATGTTCCACTAAAATTTTTTATGTTTGCTGTACTTATTTGGGGGATTAGCATTCCTCGGATTGCTGTAAATGTGTGGACCGAGATGCCCTTTTTATTTTTCACTGTGTGTTTTTTGTGGATGTCGATACGATATATGGGAAAGACTACTACTTCATTGCGTTATGTAGCCGTAACTGCTGGTTTTGGTCTTCTTACACGAAGTGTTGGGCTATTTTTTATACCATCAATTGTTATGGTCTATTTTTTGCGATGGAAAAGAGCCTGGCGAAAAAACATATTTTCGCTTTTTGAATCGTTGATTATTACTTGTTTTGTTCCAGTATTATGGGTGTTGGGGAACTTTATTCGTGCCGATACATTACTTGGGGAGCGTGGAGTTTCGACATACAGCATTCAGGAAGTAGGCAATACAATTTTTTATGTTATGGGGAGTTGGTTTATACCTACAGTACTTCCCGATCTATTATTGACACTTGTCGGTGCTGGAATTGTTGTGGTTTGTGTCATCATTTCAACTCTAACATTCTTTCCGCACAAGACAAGAATAAATTTTCCGCCGTTTGTTGTCATTTCGGCATTCACTGCCATTTTATTTCTTGCAGTAATGAGCTACAGTTCATCAACTGTTGCTCTTGATCTATTAGGTGATCGACATGTATCGCCGATATATCCGTTAGTAGTTTTTTTATTTGCCGGGCTTATTGATAGTATGTCACTCCACAGGTTGTGGTTTTTTTCGCGCCGTTTTATTCGTGGAGTAATAGTGCTGGGGTGTATTATTTGGCTGATTTATCCTATCCGAAATGCAATTCGTATATACCAGTCTCTCGTTCGTGATAGTTATGCATACAATGCTCACATTTGGTACGATTCTGAACTTATTGATTATGCACATACTCTTGATGATTCTCCAGACACATTCATTGTTAGTAACATGCCAGATGCTATTTTCTTTCATACAGGGTTAACGGTGCATTTAGTACCTCGAAAAACGTATTACAATTCCCCGTCAGTTCCAGATAACGAATTTGCAGCAATCGATACAGCACTTGAATCTGGTCAAAAGGTTTTATTGATTTGGTTTGAGGATAAGAATTCAAGAGATTACGTGTATACACCTGAAGAACTTCCAAACAAATATAAAGTTAAAACCACTTTTAATGGTTTAGAAGGTTTTGCAGCTGAGCTAAAGACAAGATAGTTGTAACAAAATAGACTGGTTGAGCATTTCATATGTCTCAAGAAAAATTATGACTGAATATTGGTTATGGGTTGATTTATGGGTATAAAATGACGTCATAGCGAACTATTGCATATTTATAGTTCAATAATTTATTATGTTGTCATTTGAATCAATATTTTTAAACCTCGGGTTATATTTTGGCATTGTTATTAGTGGGGTTATTGCGTTGATTAGTTTTCAAAATATTGAGTTAAGACGAGTACTAAATGTATGTATATTCCTTGGATTAGTTCTACGTATTTTTTTCATATGGTATACCCCTCTTTATTATTCCCCAGACGAGGAGGCACATGTAGCATATATAGATTATGTACAAGAAAACCGAAGTCTACCAATTCAGCAAAACATTATGGGGCTTGATAATAATACATATGAGTTTTATCAACCGCCAATGTATTATGTACTCTCAAGCTCAATCTCTTTTGTGGGAGAAAAAGTTTTCGATGCCGATGATTCGCTGAGACTTATAATATTGCGCCATTTCTCTTTAGTAATGTGGCTAATTGGAATATTATTTGTTCTTCGAGCATTGGAGAATCTTGGGGTCTCAAAACTATCTTCTGGGATTGTTATGTGTTTCTATACCTTGCTTCCAACGTATATTTTCAGTTCAGTTATGGTGAATAATGATAATTTATCAATTTTGTGGGGGAGTATTTTATTTTATATGTTTACAAAGGGAATTATGTCGTACAAGTCGTTATTAGTTGGGCTTATTCTAGGATTATCTTTTTTAACTAAGATAAATACAGTTGTATTTGTTTTTGCGGTAGTAAGTAATATCTTATTACTGATAATTAGAGATAGGAGAGAAAAAAGTAAAGTACTTTCGTATCTTAGCTATCTATGTGTGACACTATTCGTTTTTTGCGTAGTAATATCCCCGTTTTTATGGAGAAATTATGTTTTATATGGGTCTATTTTGGCTCAACATGTTGCAAATGTAAGATTTGTTTGGGTTGACATGCTGGAGGGGTTGATTCGTTCTACAAGAAACATGGTTACTACTTTTTGGGCAACATCAGGCGGGTTTAATAATCTAATGCCATTTCCAGAAATTGGTATTGCAGTAACAAGTATTGCACTTCTTGGATTGCTATTTAGCCGCCAAGTAATAAATACAGTTCAGGAAAAATCCTTTGATTTGTATAATCGCAAGTTGCTTGTTGTTTATAGTTTTTCAATTGCGATTGTTGTTAACATTGTTCTGATTATTAGATTTGGTCTTCTATACAATCAGGCTCAAGGTCGGTTCATGTTTATTCTACTTGTTCCACTTGCACTTCTTCTTGGGTTAGGATGGCAATCATTTTTTCAAATGAAGGACAATCAAAAGGCTTTACTTGGAGTTACATGTGTTTTCATCGTTTTTGCAATGTGGTTTACGTGGTTCAGTGTGGTGTCATTTCCAAAATAGGATAGTTCTAATACAGTTTTGACGTGACAAACAATAGTTATTTCGGTATCATTCGCACATGGGAATTAAAGTAATATCGATTTTCGGTACTCGTCCTGAAGCAATTAAGATGGCACCAGTTGTTCTTGAATTAAACAAACATCCTGAGATTGAGAGCAAAGTTGTTGTTACTGGTCAACATCGTGAACTTTTGGACCAGGTTACATCGCTTTTTAGACTCAAGGTAGATTATGATCTTGACGTTATGAAGCAACAACAGACGTTAACTGAACTTTCCATACGTGTTCTTTCCGGAATTGAAGAAATATTGCTAAAGGAAAAACCAGACCTTGTTCTGGTTCATGGGGATACCATAACTGCTTTTGTTGCATCTCTTGCTGCTTTTTATCAAAAAATTCCAGTTGGACATGTTGAGGCTGGATTACGTACGTATGACAAATATAGTCCCTACCCAGAAGAAGTTAATCGCCAAATGATTGATATTGTGGCCGATTATTATTTTGCACCCACGGAATTTGCAGCTGACAATTTACGAAAAGAAGGTAAAGATGAGTCAAGAATATTTGTAACAGGTAATACAGTAATCGATGCTTTATTGTGGGTGACCATGCAGGATTTTCCATTTATTAATAAAGAACTTGAAAAGGTTGATTTTGATAATAATCGTGTAATTTTATTAACAACCCACAGACGCGAAAATTGGGGAAAAACAATGGAAGGGATTCATGAGGCTGTAAGACAATTAGTTGAAGAGTATGATGATGTTGAGGTTATTTTTCCTGTACATCCAAATCCTGTTGTCAAACAAGTTGCTGAGAAAATTCTGGGGGGTCATCCACGAATTCATCTTCTTGAACCATTAGAATACCGAGACATGGCGATGGTAGAAAAGCTTGGGTGTTTTGTAATGACCGATTCCGGTGGTTTGCAGGAAGAAGCCCCAGCGCTCGATAATCCGGTTTTAGTTTTACGTGACACAACAGAACGTCCAGAAGGAGTTGCTGCTGGAACCCTCAAATTAGTAGGTGTTAACAAGGAAGATATTCTAAGAGAGGCACGAATTCTATTAGATGATAATGATGCGTTTGAGGCAATGGCAGATGCCAAAAATCCATATGGGGATGGTACTGCCTCACAACAAATTGTTCATGCTATTTTGCAGATGGACTTGGGTGAAAAAATGTCTATTTAATTCTTTGTGAGAAATAAATCTTAAATCTATTATTACGTGTCTTACGAAAAGATATTAAAACTTCTTGGATGACCGACCCGCCTATTTAGGTTATATCTTGGAGGCTCGTAGTGATTTTCAGACGTAAACGGTTGTGAAAACATATCTTTAACAAGATCTTTTCTTACAAAAAACGCATTCACACCTGTGATATTGCACCCAACAAGAACGTAACCATTTGTTTCGCCAAGCTTTTCGAATGACTTTAAGCTTGCCCCAAAACACGATGTGTGATCGGTGAATGATGGGGTAATATCACGGGGCATTACCCATTCAATTGTTGGTCCCCAGGAGGCATTGTATTCGATCACAATTACACGGGGATGAAAATTCGTAATCGATTGCCATACATAATAGTCAAAGCTATCAATATCTATTGAGAGTAAATCTAGGTCATTTGGAACCTGTTGGTTGGTTAATATTTTCTCAATATTTTCCTCTGTAACAAATGATTCTTGAACCTTTAAGTTTCCACTTGTAATGAATTTTTTTAAGTTTTCCCGTAAGCTTGTTGCGCAGTTAGGTTCTCCTTCAATCCATAGGCCTTGCCAGTTTTGAAAAAGTAAAGCTGCAGTGTTGTTTTCGATTCCTTCGCCAACGCCAAACTCAACGAAGAAACGATTAGTAAGTCCAATGCGATTGAAGATTTCAGCTATAATTCCATCTTCGTCTGTCTGGGCGAGAACTTGGTATCCATATTTTAGAAGCCGTTTATCGTCAGAATATCGTGGGTCGCTTTGTTTAACTTGTAAATAGTTTAGGTCAATGATTGAGTTGTTTATAGATGAGAGGGTTTGTTTATTTTCCTCACTCTGGGTCAAATTCCCCAACGTACCTAATATTTTTCGTACAGTTCTTTTTATCATTGATTATTGATACAATGCGCATTGTATCAACTGTATAGATGTATGTAAAACATTTCCTTCGTAAATGTTTTCTGGATGAATGTTTTAGTTGAGGAAAAGACGCTTAGTTAAATAAATCTATGGAAAAATGAGTATAACAAAACGGATAGCTAAAAATTTCTTTTCACTTGGTATTACAGAGTTGGTTACTCGATTAGTTTCTACCGTTATTACAATCTATATTGCTCGAGAGTTAGGTGTAGATTCCTTTGGACAAATAACCTTTGCGGTTGCGTTTACTGCGTATTTTAATCTCTTTGCAGATTTTGGATTGACGACACTTGGAATAAGAGAAATTGCTCGTAAAAGGATAAATACAAATTACATTGCTTCAAACATATTGATTCTACAGCTTATTATTGGAACGACCTTATTGGTGTGTATGGGGTTACTGCTGGTTTTTATACCTGTAGATGTTATTTCAAACGATCTGAAGCTCCTCACGTTTCTATTTGGGATATCACTTATTCCAGGGGCATTAAGTATGGCCTATGTTTTTGATGCTCACGAGAGGATGGAATTAACTTCACTGTCTCGGATTGTTACCCAAGCTGTTGCATTACCACTGACATTACTATTTGTTATATGGACAAAGAATGTGATAGTTGTTCCGGTTGTACAGTTTATTGCAGGGTTGGCAAGTGTAATTTTCACCTTTATTGTCTTAAGAAAATTGTTGAATTTTGTATATGAGAAATGGGATTTTAAATACCAAAAGGAGTTATTTAGAAGTGCAGTACCATTTGTTTTGGCAACTCTGTTTACCAACATCTACAATACATTTGATATACTATTTATCCAGTTTTATCTTGGGGTCGAACAGGTAGGATATTACGCGGCTGGATTCAAAATAATTACCCTATTGCTTATTTTGCCTAGGTTTTTTCAAACCGCATTTTATCCTGCAATTTCACACATTTTGCATAAAAATCCTCTTAAGGTCCAAGCTCTTATTAATCGAAGTTTTATGATTCTTTTTATTATTGGGTTTCCCATAGCACTAGGAGGGAGTGTTTTGGGACAGCAGTTGCTAGATTTAGTTTTCGGGAATGATTACACTCAAAGTGTTCTGTCGTTTAGGATCGCAATCTGGATAATATTTTTCATATTTATTAATGTTGGCTTAAGTACGTATCTATTAGCGAATAATCAAGAGAAAGAATACACTAAAATTTCATTTATTGGAGCTATCCTTAACGTTTTTTCTGTAATTATTTTAGTTCCACTCCTGGGTATTGTAGGTGCAGCTATTGCGAGAGTTGTTACAGAGATTGTAATATTATTCCTCTATTATATTCATACAAAAAGCTTTATTAGCCTTATTCTTGAAAGGAAACTATTGACATCTGTTTTTCTGTCGGCGTTCGTGGTTTTAGGATTGTCTGAAATTTCTGTTCATATTATATATCTTGTAGTTATTGGGTTAATTGCTTATGGATCGTTACTGTTCGTCTTTAAGGTTTTGAACAAAGATATTATTATTGGGTTTCTTGGAAATTTCAAGAAAGAATAGTAACTCAGGGCTCAAGGTTTCATTGGGATCTTTGGCATATATTTTGTTATAATGTTTTGAAATGGACCCCTTGAAAAACTCCTCAGTATCAATCGTAATCTTGAACTGGAACTGTGTTGAAGATACATTAAAGTGTCTTGATTCGTTAAAGTTAAGTACATACGAAAATGTTTCGATTCAGGTTATTGACAATGGCTCAAAGGAAGATGAGGGTAGTGTGATAAAGAGCAGATACCCAGAAGTTATTTTAACGAGAGTAAAGACAAATCAAGGCTTTGTTGGAGGCAGTAATATCGGAATTGAAAAGGCAATACTTGAAGGTGCTACCTACATTTTATTATTAAACTCAGACACGGTTGTTGACAAGGATGCAATTGGTGAAATGGTTGCTGTGGCTGAATCAGACCAGGAAATTGCAGCTGTTGGCTCCAAAGTCTTTTTCATGGAGAACCCAAAAATTTTAATGCATTTTGGTTTATTCGTGGATCTTTCCACAAGTCATATAGTTTCCGATGGTTATGATACTACAGGTGAAAATTTCCGCGAGATTAAGGAGTATGATTTTGTGGGAGGGTGTTGTATCCTTCTTCGAACAAGTGTTGTTAAAGAAATTGGATTGCTTGATAAGCGTTTTTTTGCATACTTTGAAGAGACAGATTGGTGTTTTAGGGCAAAAGAGAAAGGATATAAAATTGTCGGAACCCCACTAGCATCAATTTGGCATAAGGTTCCATATCCTCCTATTGATAAACGCGGTGCATTTCAACAATATCTTGTTACGCGAAATAGATTGCTTTTCACAAAGAAGCATTATGGAGGTAGTTTCGTATGGTATGTAATACGAACACTGAAAAGTTATTTTATCTTGCCTGTACTAAAATCAATAAAACAGAGGTCTTTTAATGGACTCAAGTCGTACCTTTTTGCTTACTGGGATTATTTTAGAGGGAATTGGGGTTTTTCTAGGAAAAAAAGTTTCTAATTATGAAAGTTGCAATCGTATATCCGTATCCACCGCCAATCCAGAATCAGAAACCTGTACTTCCAGAGGGTATGACCTCTGGAGGAGGGGAAACATACCCCCTATCACTTGCTAAAGCGTTTGCAAGTAAAGGTATACAAACAGACTATATTTCTGGAAAGTTACAAGGTATTTCTGCATCTGAGCTTCACCTTTCGGATTATTTAACTGTCAAATATCTTCCTGTTTATGGTGAGCAATCGATTATGCGTACTTTTGCACCTAAGTTATTGCCGTTGTTAGTTAAAGGTAAATATGACCTGATAAATAGTAATCAGTTGCCACTTCTGTTTACTACTGCAGCTGGCATTGCGAGTAGGTTGACTAATGCTCGGCATGTAGTTTCACATCACGGATTTGCTCCAAGGTTTAATAGAAAATCTACTGTACTCGCATATTTGAACTCCTTGTTTGTCGATAATGTTACCGTTCAAAATAGTGTGGCTGCACAACTTTATGAAGGAATAATTCCTCAACGGAAAATGGTTACCATCCAAAATGGGCTGGATACAAGTCGGTTTCATGAGGTGAAAATTAATAGTTCATTAGCAAAGCAATACGATGGTTCTTTTGTTGTGGGGTATGTTGGCAGGCTTCTTCCAAGCAAAGGACTTGATACTCTTGTTATGGCGGTTAAAAATCTTTATGCAAGAGATAATAATATTCGACTTATCCTTGCTGGAACTGGTCCATTTGAGGAATACTTACGGGGATTAATAGAGCGAGAATCTCTTTCCCATGTAGTTTCACTGGTAGGGTTTGTTCCCGACGAAGACCTTAATGGTTACTATTCATTGTTTGATGTATTTGTACTCCCTTCTGTATATACTGACGTTTTTGGTAATAGACACACAGAACCTGAAGCATTTGGGTTAGTTCTTGGTGAAGCTATGCTTTGTAATACGCCTACAATCGCGACAAATGTAGGTGGTGTTCCTGATTGGATTCATGATGGGGTGAATGGTTATTTGGTTGAGCCAAGTGATGTTACTGGATTAACTGAGAAAATCTCATGGGTTATGAATAATCCACAAAGCGACATAATAAATAAATCTAGAGAAGTTATCGAGTCAAAGTATTCTATTCAGTCAATGGTTCAAAAATATCTTGAATTATTAACATGAAAATTGCACAGCTTACGTACCTATATGAACCAAGTATTGGTGGTGTTGAGAGTCATGTCAAAAATCTTTCAGAACAGCTTGTCAAAAAAGGCCATGTCGTTGATGTGATAACAAGTGATTTTTACGCGCTTGATGGGCTAAAACGAATTGAAACAAAAAAGGAAATAATTAATAGGGTTTCTGTACACAGACTCTCAGGAAAGGTTTCGAAACGCAAGAATTTCAACGCCCAAAATGTTGAAATGGAGGGACTGTCAGAATTTTTGAGTACAAATAAATATGATATAGTCCATTGTCATTCGATTCCATCAAGCCATTTTGATGCTGTTTATAAAGAATATTCGAATACAAGTACCAAGATTTTCGCAACTCCTCACTTTAGTCCAGATGATTTAGTTAGAACTTTCAAGACAAGGTTAACGCCATGGTATTGGCGACTCTCGGTAATTCCAAAACTAAAAAAAATAAATAAAATATTTTCCGTATCTCCAAGTGAGAAAGGAGAATTTATTCGATTAACTGGTATTTCTGCCGAAAAGTTTGTTGTTGCACCCAATGCTGTTAATTTATATGAGATGGACTCGATTCTTGCATCCGAAAGTGAAGGATTTAAAGCAAAGTATGACATCAAAGGCAAGATGGTGTTATTTATAGGACGCATAGTACATACAAAAGGTATCGACCTTCTGGTGAAAGCTGTAGCAAAAATAGGGGTTGAGGATATTACATTAGTTATTATCGGGCCCGTAAGTGATAAGAATTATATGGAAAAGTTGGAATCAATTGTTCGTTCCTATGGATTAACAAAACAAGTGCGGTTTATGCAGGTTTCACGTAAAGAGGTTCTCACAGCATTTCATGCCTGTGATGTTTTTGTATTGCCTACGAGAGGGGAAGTTTTTGGGATTGTACTTGCAGAAGCGATGGCATGTTCAAAAGTTGTTGTTGCAACAAATGTAGGGGGGGTACCGGACTTAGTGAAACATGAACAAAATGGTTTGTTATTTGAACTTGAAAATGTAGAAGATCTTTCACGGCAAATATTACATGCATTACGTGATGACGAGAATATTCAGCGTATAAGAAATCAGGCACGTAAAACAATTGAGCAGTCATATGATTGGAACACGATTGTCGACCAGATTGAATCTACATATAATTCATGATTAAGGTAACAGTTGTAACAACCTTTAAAAATGAAGCGCAAACAATCGCACCGTTTATTGAAGGTCTATTATCTCAATCACGAAGCCCAGATGAAATTGTGTTGTGTGACGGAGGATCAACAGATGGAACGATTGAAATCATACAGCAATTTATAGATAATGCTGCACCCATAAAACTTGTTATAAAGCCGGGAAATCGATCAGTTGGTCGTAATGAAGCCACAAAACAGGCCTCCAACGAACATATTGCTGTAACTGATGTAGGAACGGTAGCTGATAAAGATTGGTTAAAAAATATTATTGCGCCATTTGAAAATGACTCATCAGTTCAAGCCGTGAGTGGTTTTTTTAAAACGAAGTCAGAGACATTTTTTGAAGAGGTCTCATCTCAACTCATGCTGGTTGACCATGGCAAAATTGATTCAGAAACATGGTTGCCTTCAAGTCGGTCTGTTGCGTATACCAAAACTGCATGGAAAGATGCAGGTGGGTACCCGGAATACACGTCATATAACGAAGACACTCCTTTTGACTTGGCTCTTATAAAAGCAGGACACTCATTTACATTTGCAAAAGAAGCAATAGTGTATTGGAGACCACGATCTACATACCAAGAGTTTTACAAACAGTATTTTAACTACGCGATTGGTGATGGCATTGATGGAATTAACGCGCGAAATTATATAAAAAAGATGGTGTTTTATAGTGGTCTTTTAGGTATCTTGTTTCTTTCTATCTTTATTCCTTATTTGTTTCTTGTTGATTTGGGGATTGTTATCTTGTATCTCCTGTGGCGAAGCCGTCATATGTGGAATCGAAACATTTCTAAGAAGTGGTTATTATATGTACTTCCCGTTATTGTAACCTACGATATTGCAAATATACGAGGTTTTGTGAAAGGGTTTTTTATGAGAAAGGAAGGTAATGTTAAAAGTTAGCGCGGTTCTGATTGCAAAAGATGCTGAACTGTTACGTTTATCGGTTATCACCGTCATAGAGATTACGTAGCCGTAATGCTGTCAAAAGGCAGACCTTGGATTAGTGTCTCGATCTGATTATCTTCCACCTGCTTGGAGTAATAAATCTGGCCCATTTCCTGCTCTTTTTCGGTCGCGATTACCTTCCAGTTAGTTTGGATACTGGCTTTGGTAATTGGTCTCCGGGTTTCTTTCTGCTTAACATAAGAAACAATTTCATCCAGATTCAACTGATATTTCTCCAAGAGTAAGTAGATATCATAAAAGTCGCGGTAACGCGCCCGATCACTCATAGCCCTGATTTTCTCAGCACATATTTCTTTGATGTCCATGACGGCCACTGTAAAATCAACACCCCAGACATTATGATAAGTCAGAATTTGAGGCGGTAGTAAAACGTTTTGTAGAAAATCAATTTCTACCTTTAGTGAGTTAGGTTGAATTAGCGGTCCGGTATATTGGAGTTTTTCGATTTTAATGGTTGCTTTTGAAAGATAGTCCTTCTTGATGCTCAAATAGTCGATGTTGTCAAAGATTTTACGGACATCTTCGATTGGCAACGGTGTTTGATTTGATGAAAAATCCAAGTCCTCGGAAAAACGATACTGGCCCAGGTAACAGTGATGCAAGGCCGTACCCCCTTTAAAAACAAGAGTTTTGCCGGTTGAGGAAGCGGCAATAATCTGCATAACCAGAGCTAAGAAATAGTCTTTCTCGGCGATATGTAAGGGATAACGCAGACTTTTACGATTGATGATTTCAAGTTGTTGTCGGGTAAGCATAGGAATTATTTGACTGACTGGTATTTATCAAAATACTCATCGTAATAGAGTCGCCATTTGGCATTAAACTTAGCATCGTGAGATAACATCACGTGAGTGCCTTTTAACTTAACTTGATTGTAAAGATTGCCAGAATCAATCTCTAAGAGGTCGAACAGAAAACCAAATGTCTTAATCGTGGTCAAAGACATCTTCCTCAAATACGCAGTCATTTTTTGCATATCTAGTGAGCTTTTATATTGAGCGAGTTTTTCCACAACTAGATCAACAGTATATTTACTTTTATGGAATTGGACCATGTCAATTAAGGCTTTTTCGGCAGTGGCCATACGAACAGTTGTATTATCAATACTCACGTTCTGCCAACCCAAAAACCACTTATCCAGCACTTTCACAAAACTATATTCAACCGATTGCAACTGAACCGTCTTATACTGCACTTGAGAAATAGAAATAGTTTTGTTGGTGAGCTGATCAAACATGCCATGATAGGCTAAAGCCGATTCAAAAGAGACGTAGGAATCTCTAACCAGAAGATGAGCCACTACATAGGGCGAGAGAGACAAAAATCCACGGTTGCTTAAGTCAGAGATGGCATATAAACCTCGTTTCACCCGAATTAACCACCCATTGCGAGTAAGTCTAGTTACGACGTTTTTAGCTACTGGTTGCCCCCACACATCCTTCGCCTGGGCATAGATCTGCTCGGAAGTGACAATTTGGCCATGCTGGACGATTAAATCCTCAAGTAGAGCGCTTTGTTGAGTAGAAAGAATTGTTTGTTTCATATATCGTAAGTAACCGTTTATGGTGACTATCTACTTACAGATTAAACAATTCCGGGGTGGTTGTCAAGAGTAATAGGAGTGTATTGTGGTACAAAACGATGGTACAGTTACGTTGAATTATGAAAAATAGCATGAGTAAAATTTCTGCTGTACTTATAGCAAAAGATGCTTCCGACACACTTGCGCGGACGCTTGAATCTGTTACGTGGTGCGATCAAATTATTGTTGTTATTGACTCTCGAACAACAGACACAACTGAAAAAATTGCACGCGAGTTTACCAATGATGTGTATGTTCAGGAATGGCTTGGCTACGGGAAACAAAAAAACTTTGCAATTAGTAAAGCCAATAATGAGTGGATTTTAAGCCTTGATGCGGATGAGGTGGTTTCGTCAGAATTGGCAACAGAAATTCAAGCGGCTATTGTAGATTCAAAATTTGATGGATACTCAATTCGATTCGAAACATATATTGGTGATAGGCTTTTAAAGTATGGCGGTTTGCAAAACGATTGGCATGTCAGGGTATTTAGAAAATCACAAGGTTCGTTTGGTGGAGTCGTACATGAAGTGGTAGCGGTTGGGAAAGAGGGAAAACTTAAAAACGTAATGAGGCATTATTCATATAGAGACTTTTCTGATCTTATGGATAAAGTGAAAGAATACTCACGTTTGGAGGCCGAGATATTTGTAAAACAAGGGAACGAGTTAACGTTAAAAGAGAGACTTCGGCCTTTGCTTAGGTTTGTAAATGTGTATTTTCGCAAACAGGGATATAAAGATGGATGGATAGGGTTACATCATGCCTGCTATTTAGGGTATTATGTGTGGAATAGAAATCAGGAAATTAAGAAATCATCATGAACATAGGACATATTGCAACAGAATACAAACCAATAACCGGTGGAGCACAAACCTACTTGGCTAATTTATACGAGATTTTTAAAGGCGAAGGGCATGACCAGCGAGTGTATCAGTTTAATGATAACGTTCATGATCCAGAGCTTGAACTCGTTCCCCATGCTCCAAAAGTATTCAACGGTGGTAGAGCGCTTGATTTATGGTGGTTTAATTTTTTGTTGCCACTGAAGTTCAAAAGTCTTTCAAAAGAGGATACACTTATTTGTCATTACGCATTTCATTCGCTTCCATTATTTTGGAAAAAAAACGTAATCGTTTTGTCTCATGGGTGTGAATGGGATATACCGGCAACATCGTTATCTCAGAAGTTAAAAATCAAAATTGCTCAGTGGTCGTTTAAACATTTTAAATATTTGGTTGCAAATGACACGAATTATTTTAGACAACTTGGGGTTGATATCAAGCCAAAAGAGCGAATGTTTGAAGAAGTATTACCAGGAAAATGGTATATACCAAACTGTGTTGATACCAGTGTTTTTACGAATGTTGATCCAGCGACAGACTTTCCGGAACATTCAATTGTAGTTCCTCGCAACATTTCGCACGCCAGAGGTATTCATCTTTCAATTGAGGCATTTGCACAATTTAAAGAAAAGTTTCCTGAAACAACACTTGTTGTTGTTGGGGGCGGGGGAGACGAACAATATAAAGATTACCTTAACTCTTTAATTCAAAAACATAATCTTGAAGGCGCTGTTGTTTTTAAAGGGAGTATCCCATGGGCTCTGATGCCTGGCGTTTACAATGCTTGTGAGATGACTGTTGTTCCAACACTTCAACGGGAAGGAACCTCACTGTCAGCACTTGAAAGTATGGCATGTGGCACAGCAACGGTTTCTACCAATGCACAAGGACTTGCTGATTTGCCAACAGCTCAATCGGACATTACAGCGGATGATCTTGCCAGTGTTATGATTGAAACATATACATCAAAAGATTCTGTAGCCCTTTCGCAGCAGCAAGAAGTTCGCACTAATTACAATATCAATAAGTGGAAAGAAGGATGGCTTAAGGTGATTTCTCAAGTGCAAATAAGATAATTCTGGATAAACATAATATGCTACCCAAAAGATTTTTTTCACCAGTTAATATTTTGACGGCTCTCATGATGTTTGTGTTGTTGTTCCCAAAGTTGTCACTTATTCAAGGCCTTAGTGGATTTCCAACGCCAATTAGAATAGAAGACTTATTGATCGCAATTTTTGTGCTGTATTCAGTCTATCTAACTATCAGTCAAAATGAATATCGTGAGAAATTTCTAAAAATTGTAAAATTACCAGTTACACGTCTTATTTTTATGTGGCTAGGAGTGGCCACATTATCTACCGTTTATAATGGATTCAAAACTTACGAGTGGGGAGGATTGTTTTTTATTTTTAGGTTTATTGAATACACCGTATTTTTCTTTTTATCAGCGCTCTTTGTGAGTTCTTGGGAACGGGTAAAAAAAATCTTTGTTTATATTTCTTTATCGAGTATTCCGCTCTCGTTGTGGGCTGTGTTACAGCTCATGGGAATTCTTGGAGGATTTGGGGGAGGTTTTTATGGGTACACATATATTTTTGGAACAGATCGGGCTTTTGCGAGTTTTTCAGGACCTTATGAGCTTGCTGGTTTTCTGATAATTATCATTCCTTTGACATTTGCTATGTGGGTTATTGAGAGTCGTGGGTGGTTGAAAAAAGCCTTATTAGTTTCATTGCTATTATCAATTGTTGCCCTTGGAATGTCAGGCTCAAGATTTCCTATAATTGCAAGTGCCTTCTCAATACCATTTTTTCTTTTTGTTCAGAGAGATAAGAGTTTTTCTCTCAAGGTAATTGCAGTAACTCTGCTGATAATTATTGTGCCACCCATGGTGTCAAAGTCTCTTGTTGAGCGATATGGACATATTTCTCAGGGTGTTGGTAACGCAGTTGAGTTAGCAACACTTGTACCATCCCCAACAGTTACTCCACTTCCAACGATGACACCTACACCACGCCCAACAAAGACACCATCTCCTGTCCCACAGATATCAATAACAAAATCATCCAATGCGGGCGGATCACCTGTGAAACCTACTATTCCTGAAGCAACTAGTAAACCACCAGAGACAAATGTTCCAACAACTTCGGTGACTACTGTTGTTGTGAGTGGGGTGGATGAAACAATTACTGAAGATATGAAGAATAAGCCTGCTGTTACAAATACGTTTATTTCAGATGCTATTGATGCAATTGCCGAAAAAGATGCAAGTCTATATTGGCGTTTGAAAGAGACATGGCCGCGAGCATTTGAAGCGGTGTCGCAAAATGTGTGGTTGGGAACTGGGATGGGTTCATTAGGCATAGGTCTTGATAGTGAATTTGTAACACTTTTTGGTGAAACAGGTATTCTTGGAATCATTGCATACGTAGTGTTGATGATGGTAATTGGATATCAGATTATTATTCGTGTACGAAAAAGTACAGATGAAAGACAAAAACTAATCATTACAACAGCTGGAATTATTCTTATTGCACTGCTCGTGAACGGCATATTTGTTGATATTTTCCGTGCATCAAAAGTTGCAATGTTATTGTGGTTCATTTTAGGATTGATCTTTAGTAACAATATTATTGATAAGAAAAAAGATTAATGAAATATTAATGAATACTTGAAATGAATCTTTCAATAATAATAATCTCCTACAACACAAAAGCCGTGACGCTTAATTGTCTTAATTCTTTGTCACAGTTAAAAGATCAACGTATAGGGACTGATTTTGAAGTTATTGTTGTTGACAATGGCAGTAAAGACGAAAGTGTACAGGCAATTCGGCAGCAGTATCCTGGGGTAAAACTAATTGAAACTGGCGAGAACCTTGGGTTTTCAAAAGGTAATAACGTAGGAGTTAAAGCCTCTAATCCAGAAACAGAATTTGTCTTATTTTTAAACTCCGACACCACGGTTCCTGAAGGAACGCTTTCCACCATGCTAAAACACATGGATGCCGACGCAACAATTGGACTTTCAACATGTAGAGTAAATTTGTCGAATGGTTCGTTTGATTGGGATAGTCATCGAGGTTTCCCAACGCCATGGGCTTCACTTACAAGACTCACCGGATTAAGTAAGATTTTCCCAAAATCACAGTTTTATAATCAATACAACCAAGGATGGAAAGATCTTACGGTTTCCCATGAGGTAGATTCTATTGTTGGCGCATTTATGTTAATTCGTCGAGATGTTGGTGAAAAAATCGGTTGGTGGGACGAAGATTATTTTCTAAACGGCGAGGATATTGATATGTGTTTTCAAACAAAAAAGGCGGGATACAAGGTTATGTATTTTCCGGATTGTTCAATAACTCATTTTCGTGGCGCGTCAAAAGGTACTCGCAAAGAAGGGGAAAAACTAAGTTCTGCCTCTAGACAGGGGAAAGTGCTTGTTGCTCGTTCAAGTGTTAATGCAATGCAACTGTTTTATGATAAACACTTACGTTCTGAGTATAATGTTATGGTGAATACAGCTGTTGATATAGGTATTTGGTTACTAAACCTCAAGCGAGTTTTCCGTCAAAAACTATCAAAATAATTGTATGATTTCAAACCTATCTTCCAAAATTACCATAGGAATTGATGCACGAATATTTATTACAGGAATTGGAAGGGTCGTTGAAAATCTATTGTTATCAATCGAAAAAGAGATGGGTGACGATATTTCGCTCATTGTTTTTTTACGAAAAGATGGGTTTAGGGCATATCAACCGAAAAGTGATCGAATTACAAAGGTGTTGGCCGATATTGCACCCTATTCGTTTGCTGAACAAATAAAACTATGGTGGATCATTAAAAAGTACAAAGTTGATCTTATGCATTTTACGAATTTTAATGCGCCGCTACTTTATCCAGGTCCATTTGTGCTTACCATTTATGACTTAATTCATTTGTCGTATTCAACGTTTGGTAACTCTACAAAAAACTATAGATATTATTTATTCAAAAAGTTTGTATATCGAATTGCAATTTGGTTTTTAGCACACAGAGCTCAAAAAATAACAACCATATCTAAGGTCTCAAAAAATGAGATTGTTAAGCACCTTAAGGTTGACCCTACTAAAATTATAAATACATCAATTGGTTTTGACCATGTTTCATCAACAAAAATGGATGATGAAATTGACTCAAACCTTAAAGGAGTTCTTGATAGATATGATATTTCGATGCCCTATATATTGTATGTTGCAACCATGTATCCGCATAAGAACCATGCAACCTTATTACAAGCGTTATCTGAACTCATACAATCAGGAGTAAAAGTACAACTTGTATTTGTTGGAAAAGTTGATGAGTTATCTAAAAAAGTTCGCACATTAGTTTTTGAAATGGGTCTTTCCGATTATGTTGTATTTCCAAACTATTATATTTCTAACGGATATCTTCCCGACAGTGAACTAAAAGGATTGTATCAAAATGCTACTGCAGTGATTTCGCCTTCATATATAGAAGGTTTTGGAATACCTATTTTAGAAGCGCAGTGGTACGAAAAACCAATGCTTGCTTCAGACATTGAGATTTTTCATGAAGTTGGTGGGCAGGGTGTTATCTTTTTTGATCCACACAACCCACGTGATATTGCGCAAAAAATCAAAAAAGTGCTAAACCACGAGGTAGACTTGGCAGAGTATATTCGGAAAGGTCGTGAGAATATCAAACGGTTTTTGTGGAAAGATGTAGCAAAAAACACTATCTCAGTTTATAGGTCGGTTTTAGGCCTGTAAGATAACTTGTTATACTTATCACAATAACATATGAATATTGCAATTGATGCTCGCTTTTATGGTCTTTACCATGCAGGTCTTGGCAGGTATACCAAAAATCTTATACATTATCTTTCCCGTATAGATACAGATGATTTATTTACACTTTTTGTTTTAGAGAAATATAGGAATGAATCATTTCCTAAAAATTTTTCTCTACAAGTGGTTGACGCCCCTCACCATAGTATTGCTGAACAAATTAAACTCCCTTTAGCTCTTGCAAAGGGTAGATATGACCTGGTGCATTTTCCCCACTTTATTGTACCCATTCTCAATTTTTCGACGCCATTTGTGGTTACGATTCACGATCTTATTAAACACAAACATGTTGGTCTTGATGCAACTACACTTTCACCATTTATGTATGCCGTAAAGAATAAAGCATATAGACTAGATATGTGGTGGGCGGTTAATCGTAGTCGTCATATTATTACCCCAACCCATTTCGTAAAAAATGACATTGTTGATTGGTTTAATGTTTCCGACAGCAAAATCTCAGTAACGTATGAAGGGATTGATACTGACCTAAGTAATCATCAGACAATAAATGAGCCACTACATGTTTTGGAAAAGTATGGAATTACCAATAAGTTTGTGATGTATGTGGGCAATGCATACCCCTATAAGAGAGTTGATGTTTTAATTGATGCACTTAATGATATGCCAGAAGATATTACACTTTTACTTGTTGGGTCTCGGAATAGTTTTTATCAAAAAATTGAAGATATGGCAAAGCAAAAGGGATTATCTCATCGTGTAAATATATTAGGATACGTTGACGATGAAGAGTTATCTGTATTGTATAGTCAGGCGAGTGTTTTTGTGAGCGCCTCAGCTGAAGAGGGTTTTGGAATACCTCCTCTTGAAGCGATGAGTGCTTCGTGTCCCGTTGTTTTGTCTGACATTCCCGTTCATAGAGAAGTATGTGGAGATGGAGCATTGTATGTTAATGAAGGGGATTCTCAAGGTTTTGCCCGAAAAGTAAATGATCTTAACTCAAATAGTACATTACGAAATACACAAATTAATCTCGGTTTGGGAAAAGTTACAGAGTATAGTTGGGAACGCATGGCAACTGAAACATTATCTTTGTACCATTCGAGTATTAAGCACTAAAGAGTAATGAATATTAAAAAAATCGTAAACACAATTGTATTGATTGGCATAAGTGGATTTTTTTTATATCTTTCGATTGAAAAAACTGACTTTGGTCTTATGCGTAGTCATGTTAATGAGATTAATATTTGGTTGCTTATGGTTGGTCTCGGGCTCCTTGCAGCGGGATACGTTGTGAGGGGGCGAAGATGGCAAGTATATTTTCTGTTAATGCATATACCGGTAACATTTTGGCATTCACTAAAAACGCTCGTGATGGGTTTTGCTGCAAATAATGTATTGCCGCTTCGTGCCGGCGAAGTGTACCGTGCATATGCATTGCATACGCTTTATCCTGATGTATCAATACCTAAAGCGTTTACAACGGTTGTTGTAGAACGTGTTTTGGATGGAATTACCGTTGTGTTTTTTACGCTCGTTGGTAGTTTGTTTTTACCTATGCCCCAGTGGGCAACCCAAGCAGTTGAGGTTGCGAGTGGAATCTTTGGTGCTTTATTTGTTTTGTTTATTGTTTCAGCAAAATACCCTGTAAAAGCACAGTCAGTGGTTCATACATTTAGTGTAATGTTGCCTAAAAGAATCGGAGACAAGGTAAATATTTTTTCTAAGCAGCTTTTTGAAGGGTTACGTGCATTGAATTCTTTTCCATCTATTTTCAGGCTCATGGGATTAAGTCTTTTGGTATGGGGACTTGAAGTTTTATTTTATTACACAAGTTTTCATGCGTTTGGTATTCAGCTATCTTTGGGGTTTGCAGCCTTTTTGATGGGAATTATTAATCTTGCTATTGTTATTCCTGCAAGTCCTGGAGGGGTAGGCACCTATGAATATGTAACGGTTCTTTCGTTTTCACTTATGGGTGTAAACGAGTCGCTATCATTTCTCTTTGCAATAGTAACTCACTTTGCGGCAAACATAACGGTAATTATTTTTGGGGCGTTATTTTGGTATACACTAGAAAAAGAAAAACACCTCGTAATACCTAAGGAGGCACTAAAGTGAGTCAATTAAAGGAATCGATTCAAGAGCCCGTCACCCCAAAAATAGCATTAGTTCATGACGATTTTGTTCAATGGGGTGGGGCTGAACGTGTAATGGCTGCAATAGCTCATGAGTTTCCTGGTGCACCGATATTTACATCAATGGTAACAAGTGATGTGATTAAAAAAACAGGAATTGATGCAACCAGGTTTCGAACAAGTATATTAGATAAACTTCCTGCTAAAGCATTTATCAATAAAGTATTGTTTTACCTCTATCCTTTAGTTTTCGAGCAGTTTGATTTTTCTGATTTTGATATTGTTTTTTCAACATCCACAAGGTTTGCTCATGGAATTGTTACTAAGCCAACGACTAAACACATAAGTTACATTCACTCTCCATTTAGAGGGTTTTGGGAACCACGAATGTATTTTGGATCTGGGAGATTGGGTACAATGTTACGTCGACTTCTTTTACCGATCCTTTCAACAATGCGCCAATCGGATTATATTGCGGGTCAACGTGCTGATGTTGTTTATGGCAATAGCAGTATTGTGGTAAAGAGAATCAATAAATATCATCGACGTGATGCAGAAGTGTTGTTTCCGTTTGTTGATTTTGAAAGGTTTAATGGAGAGGAAAAACCATCGTTTGATCTTCCCGACAACTATATGGTTGTGATGTCTCGTCTCGTTGAATGGAAGCGCATTGATGTGGCGATTGATGCATGTCAGGAACTTAACATTCCGTTAGTAATTATTGGTACCGGAGCTGCATATAAAAAATTAGCGTCCCGCGCAACTGGGTCAACGATTATGGCTGGATATCTTACTGACAAAGAGGCTTCATATGTATTGCGTCACAGCGTGGCTTTGCTTCATCCGCAATATGAAGATTTTGGTATGACGATTATTGAAGCTAATGCATGTGGTATACCTGTTGTTGCCTATAATAAAGGGGGGGCACGTGATACTGTTATTTCAAATGAAACGGGTATACTGTTTGAATCCCAAACGGCAGATGATCTAAAGGTGGCTCTTAAAAGGGTACCTGAGATATCATGGGATAAAACAAAGCTAGTAAATCATGCGAAGGGGTTTTCTAGGGAGGTTTTTGTGGATCGACTACATAGCATATGCAACGAAACGTAATACGACTAATTCGAGTACATCAGTGGGCAAAAAACCTTTTGTTATTTGCAGCGCTACTCTTTGCGCAACGCTTATCTGATCAAGATTCTCTATATCTTACAATTCTTGGTTTTATTGCATTTTCGTGTGCTGCAAGTGCAACATATGTTGTGAACGATATTGTTGATATAACAAGGGATCGTTTACATCCAGTCAAAAAGTATCGGCCATTAGCAGCAGGAGTTATATCTACTCGTCAGGCATGGATTATTGCAGGGGTGTTATTTGTAGTAAGTGTAGGTACGGCGTTATTAGTAAGCCCTCAATTTTTTGCCATTCTTATGGTATATCTTATTCTTACAACATCATATACAAAGGTTTTAAAACACATCGAATTGGTTGATATTCTTATCGTTTCACTCGGTTTTGTAATTCGTGCGGTAGCGGGTGGTGTTGCAATTGGGGTTACTATTTCAAACTGGCTATTTATAACAACATTTTTTCTTGCGTTATTTCTTGTAATTGGAAAACGTAGGCATGAGTTTTTGCTATTAGGAGATAGTGCTTCTGGAACAAGAAAATCTTTACAAAACTACACCCCACAACTTCTGGATACACTCTTAACAATAGTATCAACGGCAAGTTTATTAAGTTATGTTTTGTATACTCAAGCACCGGATGTTGTTAATCGTTTGGGAACCTCAGCGTTGGTTTATACTGTCCCACTTGTCGTATATGGATTATTTAGGTATCTGCTTTTGGTTTATACGGACAATAAGGGGGAGGATCCGACCCGAACACTATTGACTGATAAACAAATTATTTTGACCGCGTTGTTGTGGGGACTAAGTATCATTGTTATAATCTACACGTAAAATGAGAAGAAGTAAGTTATTGCTTGGAATAATTACATTAGTTACAGACTATGTTCTGGTAGTTTTGTCTTATGTCGTTTCTTACTATGTTCGTGAAAAATTTGGTGATGTGATGCTTATCCCTTTTATGCAATTTGTACCGTTTGCACTTATGGCCGGGTTTTTATATATCAGTGTTTTTGCTTATTTTGGGTTGTATAAACAAGAACTGGTTATCGATAGGTATTCAGATGTGTTTCGCATTGTTTTTGGTTCACTATTAACCGGGGCATTTGTTGGTTCTGTGATTTATTTTAGCAGGACATTTGATTATTCACGGTTGGTCCTTGGGTTTTCTGCTCTTTTTTCTGTAGTGTTTCTACTTATTGGTAGAGGAGTTATGGTTGTTATCGAAAGAGTTATTCGATCGAGAGGTTTTGCCAGGGAAAATGTAGTTATCGTTGGAGCTCAACCACATATTGATAGGGTCAAGGCAAGTTTAGAAGCGGTTGGAGAGAATATCTATAACATTAAGGCGATATATATTACACAACCAAGCTCTAAGGACTCCTTAATAGATCCTGGACTTCCTGAGTGGACGTACAATTTTGATTCATTAGAAAAATATCTCATTGATGAAGTCGTGCATGTGGTAATCATTGCTGATCCTGCAATTTCGGATAGTACATCTCTTGAAATTTTTACAGTCTGTGAGGGTAGGGGAATAGCATTTATGTTTGTTCCAAATGTACTTGATCTTGCAACTGCACATGTAAAAACTCACGAGTTTGCCGCAACACCACTTATTGAACTGAGCCCGTCACTATTAGATGGGTGGATGCTTGCATTTAAAAGGTTACTTGATGTTTTCATAAGTGTTGTTTCGCTTATTTTTCTTTCGCCGCTTATGGCTTGTACCGCGATTGCGATTCATTTAGACTCCAAAGGTCCTGTGTTGTTTCGGCACCGACGAGTAGGTCGTAATGGGCTTGAATTTGACCTTATTAAGTTTAGAAGTATGAGTATGTTTGAAAAAGATGGCAAGTTTGTTCACGCAAGTCAGGATGAGAAAACAGAAAAATTAAAAGAGGAGCAACCAAATTATAAACTTGCTAAGGACCCTCGGGTAACAAAAGTGGGATCGTTTATTCGTAGAACTAGTATTGATGAGTTACCGCAACTTATTAACGTATTAAAGGGGGAGATAAGTATTGTTGGACCGCGTGCTTATGTTGTAAAAGAACTTCAGACACAGCAAAATAGTTTTCCTCAGACGAAAGCCCTCGTTCGACGTTTATTGACAGTTAAACCAGGGATTACCGGTTTATGGCAGGTTTCAGGTAGAAGTAATGTTGATTTTACAGAACGAGTATCAATGGATGCTTACTATGCAACCCACGCAAGTGTGTGGTTAGATATTAAAATTTTATTTAGAACCATTCCTGTTGTTCTCAAAGGTTCAGGAGCAATGTAGAATGTGTCTATGCTTGTTATAAAACATCACGCAAAATTAATATTATTACTTATTGCAATTGCTTGTTTTCAAGGTTTTGTTTGTTACATTACTGTTCTTTCCCCCACAGGTGTCATTATTGATTCAGCATCATTGGTTTACGATGATGCTCAAGATCTTAAAACACATGCTTCGCAGCGAACTATTGATCAACTGCCATCAGTACTTGCCTCTTTGAGGGTTAATACTGCAGATCTACTCATTGCAATTGATCAGATGAAACTATTAAATTATGTTCCTATGGTAAAGCCGGTTTATAAAGATCTTCCTATTATTGCTAAGATTATCGATGAGGGGCTGTTTGTTCACCAAGATTTTTTAGAGAATGTGGCTCCATTCTCTTTGGCATTAGGTCTTGATACATCAAGTGGTAGTGAACAGTACTTAGAAAATTTCTTAAAAATATCACCACAAATAATTCCAATTTTAGATACATATCTTTCTGATATTGAGCCAGTTATAGTCTTGGTTAATGATTTGTCAGTTGATACCTACCCAAACTTAGGAATTCCAATACGTGATTACGCACGGGAAGGAGTTAAACTTACGCAGTCATTTTCCGAAAATATTCCTCAAATTAAGGAGTTTGTAATGCAATTACCTGATTTAATGGGAGTTGATGCAACAAAACGGTATTTGGTATTGTTTCAAAACGACAAGGAGTTACGTCCAACTGGAGGATTTATTACATCATTTACTATTTTAAATAGTAAGTCAGGCGAGATTTCTTTTTCTGAAGCAAAAAACATTTATGAGATTAGAGATGATCAGGTTTATTACACACCTCCAGCTCCCATAATAAAATATCTTACGGAAACAGCTTGGCATATGAGAGATACAAACTTCTCACCAGACTACAAAGAGTCAATGGATATGTTCCATACGTATTGGAAACAAATTGGCCAAGCGTCTGTTGATGGGATCATTGCAATAGATACTCAATTTGTTTCGGCGTTGCTTGAATTCACAGGGGATGTTGAAATTCCAGATTATAGTATTGATTTTAGTTTATTTCCATATGTTCCAGCGTCTTGTAAAGATGGAGGGACAACATTTACCTCGGAAAATGTTGTGTGTCGCTTAGAGTTTTATTCAAGTCAGCTCACCTCAGATCAAGCACTTAGAAAAGATGTTATTGGGGCATTGATGAATAATATTTTTGATCAAGTCATGTCAGTAAAGAGTACCCAGTGGATGCCCCTTTTTAGCGTAGTTACTAAGCAACTAGATCAAAAGCATGTATTATTGTATTTTACTGATCCTGAGCTTCAAGACCTGTCAGAACAATACAATTTTTCCGGTAGAATAGTTTCTACGGATGAAGATTATTTTCATGTAAATGATGCAAACCTTGCAGGATTAAAGTCAGATATGTATTTAGTCCGATCGGTTGAACACCACTATACTCGTTCTGATCAGGGGGTAATTACGGTAAAGGTCAATCTTACCTATGAAAATACGGGAACGTTTGATGGTTGGCTTAATGCTACAGCTCGTAATTACTTAAGAGTATATGTTCCGAAAGGATCTCAACTTATTGATTTTTCCGGTGGAGAAGCTCAAAGCCAAGTTTATAACGATCTTGGAAAAACGGTGTTTGATAACTTCGTTCGAATTCCTGCACTTTCTTCACAAGTAGTTTCTTTTACCTATACAATTCCACGGCAGGATGGCGATGAGTTTACACTTACTATACAAAAACAACCGGGGAAAAGTTCAGTTGAGCATACTATATTTGTAAATGATAAACTTGAAGATTCTTTTGATGTTACTACAGATACGGTAAAAACAATTTCCTGGTAACATTTGAATTCATGAAAACTTTTACAGACGATGCAATCATTTTGCGTCGATACCCTTACGGAGAACGTGACGTTTTATTTGTTATGTTCGCAAAATATACAGGCAAAATACGAGCTGTTGCAAAAGGGGTGCGAAGTATTACTTCAAGGAGAGGGGGCCACTTAGATTTATTTAACGTAGCCAGGGTTACGATTAGGGAATCTTCAGGACTTGGCCTTATAACGGAAGCCCAGACAGTAGAGAACTTTGGCTATATTAAAGAAGACAAATCATTGGTAAATGTTGCGTACTATATTTCAGAACTCGTTGAGCACTTAATTCCGGACGAAGAACCTGATACAGATTTGTTTAATCAGGTGATTGGATTACTAACACAAATTGATTCACGTAAAGCTTATCATTCTGATCAGCTTCGAAATCTTGAAAGATATCTATTAAAAAATGCCGGCTTTTGGTCAGATGAGGATCATGGGTCACAATACCCTAAGGATCCTTATCAAAGGAAGATCTTTATGCATAGATTATTTGAAGAGGTTTTGGAGAGAACCTTAAACACAAAAGGTTTAGTTAAATAACTAAACAGAGGTATTTGTTAAGATATAGTCCACTAATTTTGTTTCTGCGATTCGAATCTGTTCTTTACTGTCGCGGTCTCTAACAGTTACTGTTCCATCATCAAGTGTGTCGTAATCTATTGTTACGCAAAATGGAGTACCAATTTCATCTTGAGATAAATATCGTTTACCAATATTGCCCCTGTCATCAAATGCTGTTGGTGTGTGTAGATTAAGGTCTGCAAATATTTTTTTTGCTCGTTCAGTAATTTCTGGTTTGTTTCGAACTAATGGAAACACTGCCGCTTTGTAAGGCGCAAGGTGAGAAGCTATTTTTAAGACTAACCGATCTTCTTCTTTAGTATATGCGTCGGATAAAAGGACAAGTAAGAGACGACTTAAACCAATTGAATATTCTACAATGTGAGGCACAAACTCTTCTCCAGTCTCTTCGATTTTTTCCACAAAAGAGTGTCCTGAAAACTCTCCATGCCTAGTCAGATCCCAGTCACCACGGTAGTGAATCCCTTGAAACTCCTTCCATCCAAACGGAAAACTGTACTCAATATCTGTTGCGATTTTGTTGTAATGTGCACGTTCTTTAAATTCCTGTTCCCTGAACTTAAGTTTGTCTTTTGAAATCCCAAGGGATGTGAGCCATTCCATACTTTCAGTTTTAAATGTTTCTAACTGTTCGGAAGCCTCACTCGGATGTAAAAACATTTCAATTTCCATTTGTTCGAACTCGCGCGTTCTAAAGAAAAATGGTCCAACCTTTATTTCATTTCTAAATGCCTTACCAATTTGTCCAACACCAAATGGAAGTTTCATGCGCATTGAATCTTTTACTAAACCATAGTTATAGAAAATTGGTTGACAGGTTTCACCGCGTAAGTAAGCTGTAGATTTTGTGTCAGAGGTTGTGCCAATTTGTACCTCTACCAGTTGATTAAAATACTTAGCTTGCGATAGTTCATTATTGTCAGGGCTTTTAATATTGTTCTTTCCAATAAGCTCGTCAAACTCCTGGGGGGTAAACCCGTCGGTTGGGATGTTAAGTGTGTCTTCAATGAGGTGGTCTGCACGATATCTTTTTTGAGTTTTCTTGTCTTCAACCATCACATCGGCAAACGAATCCACATGTCCACTTGCTTCCCATACACGAGGATGGCTAATAATAGCACTATCTAACCCTACAACATTTGGTTTACGGTGAATAAAATTCTCCCACCATAGGTTTTTAAGTGTTCGTAAGATTTCAGTACCCAGTGGTCCAAAATCATAGGTAGCTTCCCAACCACCATATATCTGGGAACTGGGGAATACAAAACCCCGTCGTTTAGCTAATGAAACAACATCTTGAATATCGTGATTTGACATGTAATTACTATAACATATAGAAGGTTAAGTATTTGCTATTTTGTAGCGAATTCCCATTGGGAATTCGCTCGGTATGTGTGCTTGTAAAATGACGTGTTTTGGTCAATCTCAATCGTTGACATATGGTAGACAGATGTAGTACATTAATGGTGAAGTTTGGTGAGAAATGGTGAATTATGTTTTTAGGCGAATACAAAGCATCATGTACACAAGGAAAACGAGTAGCGATACCAGGAAAATTGAGGAAAAAAATTTCTGGCGATACTGTTATTGCCACACGTGGATATGAGAACAGCATTGTAATTGTTACACCGGAGCACTTTGAAACATTATTGGAAGGGGTTACAGATCAACCGTTTATTTCGGCTGATAAGAGAGAAGCAACACGATTTTTGTTGGGTGGTGCTCACGAACTCAATGTGGACTCACAGGGACGAATAGTTATCCCAGAAAGTCTTATAGAACATGCACATATTGCTAGTGATGATGTGGTGTTTGTTGGGCTGGGAAATTGGATTGAACTGTGGGACGAACATCAATGGGAGCAGTACCGAGCACAAATGGCTCGAGAATCAGTTGAGATAGCGAATAGGTTAGTAAACGTAAACGATTAAAACGGAAAAGCCTGCTGGATTTACGCATCTGCGGAAAGTGGTGGTCAAACACCGCACTGTTCCGAAACAGTTACGATAACTGTTTTTATGGTGACATGTGGTTTGATTACAAACCTTAGTTACAAACTTTGGTTACAAACTGCTACACCTTTTCTGCAGATGACGTTTATTGACTCCAAGCAGTCAATATGACTCCAAGCAGTCAATATGATTCCAAGGAATCAATATGATAGGGGAATTTAATGATGCTAGAAGAAAAACAAAAAACGGATAGTTTGCACATTACCGTATTAAAAAATGAAGCGATTGACGCATTACAGGTCGTCCCTGGGAAGTGGCATATTGATGCGACCTCGGGTGGAGGAGGTCATACACAAGAGATCTTAAATAGGGGCGGAAAAGTACTTGGTTTTGACCAAGATGCTGATGCAGTCGAGAGATTGAACCAAAGGTTTGCAGGCAATTCATCAGTACGAATTGTTAACAGAAGTTTTGAACATCTTAAAGAAGTAGTTGAGTTACAAGACATTGAAATTTCTGGTGTTCTTTTTGACTTAGGTTTATCAAGCGATCAACTAGATAAATCACATCGAGGATTTTCTTTTTTGGAAAATAGCCCACTTGATATGCGCATGGATAAAAGAAATGCAGTGACAGCCGCTGATCTTGTTAATGGTTTGACCGAGAGGGAGTTAACAATATTGTTGTCAACATATGGTGAGGTTTTTATGCCTAAAAGAATCGCTCAGGCGATTGTTAAGGCAAGAGACATTTGTCCACTATTGACAACTGGTGATCTAGCAAAAGTTGTTGAAAAGGCCTACGGTTCGCGTTGGTCGCGAAACATTAGTCCTAGTACACAGGTGTTTCAGGCATTACGCATAGCAGTCAATGACGAGCTTGAAGTATTAAAAACGGGTTTATCTCAAGCTATGGACATTGCCTCAAAAGGTGCTCGAATTGTAGTGATATCGTTTCATTCTTTAGAAGATAGGATTGTAAAACATGCATTTAAAGCCAGAGAGGACATAACGGTAATAACAACCAAGGTTATAGTTCCATCTGACGAGGAAATTAGTCGAAACACGCGTGCCAGGTCAGCAAAGATGCGTATAGCAGAAAAAATATGAATAGAAAAATAACTGAAAACACAAAAAAAACCATGTCGAATAAACTTCGAAACATAACTGCGATGAGTACTCTTATTATTGCTGTCGTTGTCGCCTTTTCAGCACAAATCTTTTTTGCAGCTCAGGTTGCAACAACAGGTCAGAATATTTCAGTACTCGAAAATCGCAAACTAGAACTCGAGGACAAGATGGAAGTATTAAGAGAAGAAATTGTTGCATTGTCAGCGATGCCAAAGATTGAAAAACAGGCTCGCGAGGAATTTAGCATGGATAGGTCATTTTCACACCTGGTGTTTATTTCTGAAACCCCAGACGAACGTTCAATAGCTACCCGGTAGTTTGTTCTTTGTTTTTCCGGTGGAATCATTGCATAATTACAATTATGGATTGGCGTTTACGACTTATTAAATCAAGTATTATTTTTGGGTTTTTCATCGTTGCACTGCGATTGGGTCAGATCATGATATTAGACCATGCACATTACAAAGCATTGGCGTATGATCAGCACGTTGTTGAACAAGAGCTCATAGCAAGACGTGGAGAAATATATACTCATGATAACTATCCGTTGGTGATTAATGCGGACACATATTTATTGTTTGCAGTTCCCAAGGAAATGGAGGATAAAGGGAAAAGCGTAGATATATTATATAAACATATTGATGAGATGCTAAAGGCTGAGCCGGTTGATAAAGAAATTCATGAACGATTATATGTTAAACCCAAGGAGGATGAAAAGGTTTCTGTAGATGTTTCGCTTCCAATCACTATTCATAAATTCAGATATACTTTGCCTTTAGAACAGTCAGATTGGCCGGATACTCTTAAAGAAGTAATCAAAGAAGAATTATCACAAGCGCTAGAGGATGATAGTAACCAATATGTACAAATGATTGTAGGACTGGATCGAAACCAAAAACAATCAATTGAAAAAGATAATTCTTTGGGGCTTCATTTTCAAGCTAATAAAAAACGTTCATACCCTGAGGGGACATTTGCAGCACATGTTTTGGGGTTTGTGGGAAAAAATGTAACGGGACGTGATACGGGTTATTTTGGTCTTGAAGGGTTTTATGATGGCGATCTTTCTGGTCGTTCAGGGTATGTTGTTACAGAAACGGATGTTAATGGGCGACCAATTCCCTATGGAGAGCAGTTTCAAAAAAGTCCGTCTCACGGAAGGGATTTGATTCTTACTATTGAACGTGAGTTACAGTATCTTCTTGAAAAGAGGCTTGAGGAAGGTGTTAAAAAATATGATGCTAAAAACGGAACTGCAATACTTTTAGAACCCAACACGGGACGCATTCTTGCAATGGCAAACTATCCTACGTACTTACCTGAGTATTGGTCTGATGAGTTAAAAGGAGAGTCAGATGTTGGAAAAGTTGAGGTTTTTCGGAATCTTTCAATAGGTGGAAATTACGAGCCAGGATCAGTTATAAAACCAATAACATTGTCCATGGCTCTTAATGAAGGGTTAGTTACTCCCTCTATTACGTTTGATGATGTTGGGCCCGTTGTATACAGTGGGTTTTCAGTGCGGACATGGAATAATCGATATTTGGGAACAATTACTATGACAGAGATTTTGCAACACTCAAACAATACTGGTGCTGCATGGGTTGGACATAGGGTAGGTTTTGAAACATTTGCAAAGTATATTGATGCTTTTAACTTTGGAAGTCCAACAGGGATTGATCTTCAGGGTGAAGAGTGGGGAATTGTTAGAGATCAATCAATGTGGAGGGATATTGATCTAGCAAACATGTCGTTTGGCCAAGGTATTTCTGTAACACCACTTCAAATGGTTTCAGCATTTTCTTCATTAATAAATGGTGGCAACCTATATAAACCTCATATTGTGGATACACTTATTGATTACGATAATAAAGGAAATAAAACCGAGATTGTTGTAAAGCCTGAAATAATTTCTGAACCAATAAGCCAGGAGACCTCTGAAATGCTTCGGTTGATGCTTCGAAAAGTAGTAACTGATGGTGAGTTTAAGTGGTTTGTTAAGAATGCTGGAATGGAGGATTATAGTATTGGTGGGAAAACGGGCACAGCCCAGATTCCTGTAAATGGGGCGTATGACCCTCACAAAACCAATACAACATTTGTTGGTTTTGCTCCGATAGATGATCCTCAATTTGTGCTGATTATGAAGCTCAGCGAACCAACAACATCGTCATTCTCTGCAGATACGGTTGTTCCATTGTGGTTTCAATTTGCCCAAGATTTAATGGTGTATTTTCAGATTGAACCAGCGTAAATGTGCGTTATCTCAAAAAATTGGCTATAATACACTAATATTGTAATAAAACCCCCATATGCCGGCAATAACGGCTAAAGAGGTGACGAGGGCTACCAAATGGTGATTTTTACTAGATATAAAAATAGTTTTAGAGTAAAACATGGAGATAGAAACAATAACAATTGAGGGGAATAGCTACTTAACGGGAGAGGTAACACTATCTGAGAGTGTTATGGCTTCTAAAATCGCACTTATTGCAGGAATATTGTCACAGAACCCGACCGTTGTAAAAAATCCACCAGATTGTAAAACATTAGGGGATACAACAGAAATACTTGCCTTTATTGGAGCTCAAATTCTAACAGATGATGGGGTTTCCATTCATGGAGAATCAATTTCAATGTCGGCGATTCCTCCCAACAAAACTCTTACTACATTTGAACTTGTATTGATTTGGGCAACATTACTCGCACGATTTGGAAAGGCCGGCATTCCCGAGACTGTTATTGCATCTCATTCATACCTTCGTCCAATCCTAGAGGCATTTGGTGTAACCGTTGAGTTAGAGTCCCATTATGTAGTTGCATATTTGCCCACAACAAAAAAAGATTGTGCGGTTACTCTTCCATCAGAGATGTCCTTTGAAGATAAGGTGCTTGCCTCGCTCGTTGCCCTTACGTTAGCCACAAGTGGTTTAAAGACAACGATTAAGCAATGTGCTCCCTCAGAGGAGTTTGATATTTTAAAAGCTGTTTTTACACAAATGGGGGTTCATATTCAAGGAGATAATCTTGAAATTGTTGTCGAGTCTGTCCCTGAACTTATTGGAATTTTGTATGTGGTTCCGCCATCATCACGCGAAGCCTTGTTATATTTGGCATTGGTTGCAGTTTCTAGAGGAGATATACAAATAACTAACTTTCCCAATAAATCATTATCACGGATAACAAAGCGATTATTAGATCGTGGTGTTGAATTTAGTCTTGATAAAGAGGTTTTAAGAGTGTGGCAAAAAGACCAGGTATTTACCCCATCTATTCAAACGCTTAGTGAGTCTCAAAGATTACCCCTCATATGGCAATCAGTATTAAGCGTCATTTCTGGATTGTCTGATGGGGAATCCCAATTGTTTATTGAAAAGCATAAGGTGTCAGAAATTGTAAGCCCGCTTTCCTCCTGTGGGGTTGAAGTCACGGTATTACCATCGGATCCATTTACATCTGAAGTGAGAATATTTGGTCCACATAAATTTAGGGCAACAAAATTTGCACCAGAGTCATATGAGTCAGCTGTGAGTGCGCTTTTGTGTGCACAGGCTGCATCAGGGACTTCAGAAATATCATATTCAAATGCGATCAAGGATGTACATCAAAATATCTTTAGTTCATTGGCAAAGCTAGGTATGAAAATTTATGGATATCAAGAATAATGTAACAATAGTTCTTGTTCACGGGTGGACATATAAAATAAATCCACTTAAAAAACTTGAAGATGAACTCAATGGTCTAGGATACCGTGTATTAGTTCCAACCTTGCCCGGTTTTGGACAAACGAATGTACCTCCAACAGATTGGGGTATTTCTGAGTACGCACAATGGTTAGAAGAGTACATAGTAAACAATGCTAAGGCACCTGTCGTATTGGTTGGACATTCCTTTGGTGGGGCTGTTTGTGCATTGTGTAGTGCAAAGTATCCAACTCTTGCTTCACATTTAGTGGTGGTTAATCCGTCAGGTGTACGGACCAAAAACCTGATTTTAGACATAAAAAAACAGTTGGCCTCGTGGGGATCTATTATATTTTCTTTACCAATAATTTCTGTCTTTAAGTCTGGTGTTACAAAACTATGGACAAAAGGTACAGGTTCTTATGATTATGCGCAGGCACCAGAAGGACTAAAATCCATCCTAAGTCGAGTTTTATCGCAAGACATTCGTGAAGATCTTATGGGGATTAAAGTACCAACATTATTGTTGTGGGCAAGGCAAGACAAGGCAACACCATTTACCATGTCAAAAGTATGGAGTGAGAAAATACCGCAATCAACGCTTGTCGCAGTAGAGGGGCGCGGGCATTCGTTTTTATACGAACATCCTGAGATTGTGGTTAAAGAAATTATGCGTTTTACCCAACGCACATAAATACATATGAATTTTATTTACTGGTTATATCAATGGCAACTCAAAGGATATAGACGAGATCGAATGGTGTTATTTATTCAGTCTTTAACTCCACAAGATCGAGTCCGTTTATTACTATCAGGTCAACGCAAACGTCCAAAGATTACGATTAAGATTGTCCTTATTTCTCTTACTGCTGCAGTAATAGTACTTTTCCCACTAGTCACTATTCCAAAGCTATCGCTATTTTGGGTTGTATGTGTAGCGTTTTTAGTTGTTATTGGAGGACCATTCGCTATAGCAGCGGCTGTGTTTTTATGGTCAATACCATCGTTTTTTGTTGAACGATTTTTATTGTTTCTGGCAAAACGTAAGCGGGCTATGTTTCCGAGCCTTATAGTGATTGGTGTAACTGGATCGTACGGAAAGACCACAACAAAAGAAGTTATAGCCGACGTATTAAGTGAAAAATTTAAAGTTTTAAGAACACCCAAAAGTGCCAATGGTGAGATTGGTGTTGCCCTCCATGCATTACGATACTTAGATGCTTCATATGATGTATATGTCGTAGAAATGGGAGCATATTATCAAGGGGTAATAAAGCTTGTCGCTGATGCGATGAAACCAAAAATTGGTGTTATGACAGGACTTAATGAACAGCATGCTGGTCTTTTTGGTGGTAAGGAAAATATTATAAAAGCAAAAATGGAGTTGATTGATGCACTTGATGTAAACGGTACAGCTGTATTAAATGTTGCAGACAAAAATGTTGAGGAGCTTGTCAAAAATATTGATGTTGCAATAATGACGTATGAGTCACGAAACGTTGATCAAAATGTCCAGGCCGCACGTGTTGTTGGTGCATTGCTGGGAATGACCGAGGATCAGATTGCGCAAGGGATTTCACATATTAATCCACAACAATCACGTATGCAAATAACAAAGGTTTCAGATAATCTTTCTGTTATTGATGATACGTATAATAGCAATTCCACAGGATTTCGAGCGGCTGTCGAGAAACTTGTTTCAATCCCTGCTGATCGTCATATTGTGGTTTGTACGGGAGTATATGAGTTAGGCGAAGAATCGCAATCTGTAAACAGTGCGTTGGACCAAGAAATTTTCCCACGTGTTGATGGTTTTTATATTGTTGAACCTTTCCACGCCAAGTATTATGCTCATGCGAAGCTTGTTGTATCAGCTAAACAACTCTATGATGAAATGGTTAACAAGGTCGGATCAGTTGCAGTACTTTTTGAGGGAAGGTCTTTGATTAATTTACAAACAATGACGAAATTGACTAGCAATTCATAATATGCTTATCACCCCAAGCTTATCCCCAAATATTTCAAAAGAGGATGTACATCTTGCTATAGCATTGCTATTACAGCCATGGAAATGGCGTGACACGGAACCAGTACATGAATTAGAAAGTGTGTTTTCAGATATTCTTTCTATCTCAAAAGAATCAGTGTTTGCAATTAATAGTGCACGGGCAGGTATAGCGGATATTCTTTCTACATATAGTATTGGCAAAGGTGACGAGGTTATTGTTCAGGGGTTTACCTGTGTTGCAGTCACCAATCCTGTTCATTGGGTTGGCGCGACTCCAGTTATTGTTGATATTGAAAAGGATTCCTTGAATGTGAGTTTAGAGGAAGTAAAAAAGCATGTTTCAAAAAAGACGAAAGCAATTATTGTTCAGCATACGTTTGGATTGCCGTTTCAGGATCTTGATGAACTTTTATCGTTTGCGCACGAAAAGGGGATTATTGTTATCGAAGATTGTGCCCATGCCCTTGGCGCTACCCGTGATGGCAAACCAGTGGGGACAATAGCGGACGCGAGTGTGTTTAGTTTTGGGCGTGACAAAATCGTCAGTTCAGTGTTTGGAGGTATTGTTGTCTTAAAAGATTTTGGAAAACAAAACAAATATAGACAGCAGGTGGAAACTCGAAAAAAGATGGGTTGGTGGTGGATCAAAAAACAGCTATTACATCCGATCACAACGTGGATATCACTAGTAACATACCATTGGTTATCATTCGGAAAAGCATGGCATTATGTGTTGCAAAATATAGGTTTAATATCAAAAGCCACGTCTTTTGATGAGAAGATGTCAGGACCTCGTCCACTATGGACTACAAAAAAAATGCCTGGAGTTTTGGCTAAACTTGCAATGTCCCAGCTTTCTTCCCTTAAGGTGTCCACGAATCGTCGTACTGAAATTGCATCGAAGTATTATGATGCAGGAATACAAAGTGTTCAAATTGATACAGCAGAACGAGTTTGGTTACGTTATGCCATTTTAGAAAACAGTCCAACAGAAATGAAGAAGTATTTTTCACGGCGCGGCGTTATTTTGGGTGATTGGTATGATCAAGTAGTAGCCCCATGTGAAGTGGATCTGTCTAAATTAGGGTATACCGTAGGTGATGCTCCTGTAGCAGAAGATGTTGCATCACAGGTGGTAAACTTGCCAACGTATTCCCGAATGACTGATGAAGACGTTTCGTTAGTAATTTCTTTGTATAAGGAGTACAAAGAAGAAAAGGGAGCTTAATTATGTTAACAGTACATGATGTAACAAATAAAAATGAGTGGCGGGCATTAGTGTGTTCACATAACCCACAATCTATGCTTCAGGCGTGGAATTGGGGAGATTTTGAGGAAAGCCAGGGACATACGGTCCTTCGTCTCGGACTATATGATGATGACCAGCTCGTTGGTGCCAATTTATGTGTTGTGGTGAAATCTAGACGGGCAAACTATATAGTTTCGCATGCAGGACCAACTATTGATTGGGAGGATAAGGCACAGTTTAATGCTTTTCATACGCATATTCTTGAGTATGCTCAAAAAGAAAATCTTGATTTTATGCGTTTTCGTGCACCACTTATTCACGATGATCAAAAAATTAAGGAATATATTAGTATGGGTTATAGGAAGGCTCCCATGTACTTTAATGCCGAGTACACCATGACTCTTGATCTTACGCAATCTGAAGATGAATTACTTTCATCAATGCGTAAGAATACGCGCTATTATGTACGAAAGGCTCAAAAACAAGGGGTGACAGTACGCATATCAACGGATGTTTCTGACCTATGTAAACTTTTTGACGTATATAATGAAACAGTAAAACGTCAGGGTTTTGTTTCGTATGATAAACAATTTTTTATTGATGAGTTTGAAGCATTCAACAAAGATGGACTTATTGAGATTTTGATTGCCGAGCACAAAGGAAGAGTACACGCTGCATCTCTTTTAGTGTTTTATGACCAGATGGCTTTTTATCATCATAGTGGGTCTACCAATGAATATGGAGATGAACATGCACAGTATGCCTTGCAGTGGGCACTTATTAAACGTGCAAAGGAACGAGGAGCAAAAACGTATGATTTTTGGGGGGTTGCACCAACTGACAATCCAAACCATCCGAGGGCAGGGTTAACATTCTTTAAAAAAGGTTTCGGTGGTAAAAGAGTTCGGTGGATGAATACACTCGATTATCCAATTAAAGTATGGAAATATTGGCCCATGTGGATATATGTAAAACTTGAACGATTAAAGAAAGGATTATAAATATGCAAAAAATCAAAAACATATTTCATTTACTTCGTGCGTGGATTGCCACTATATATTTTGGTCACCCTTCTCGTAAGCTGACTGTGATTGGTATTACAGGCACTGATGGTAAAACAACGACATCTATTTATACGCATGCAATTTTAAGTAAAGCAGGAATTAACGTTGGCTTATTATCAACCATTTCTGCACAGTTTGGAGATAAGCAGATGGATACAGGGTTTCATGTAACAAGTCCCGGGGCATGGGATGTTCAAAAAATATTACGTAGCATGGTAAATGAAGGGATGACCCATGTTGTTTTGGAGGTAACTTCCCATGCAATTGATCAAAACAGGTTTGCGGGTGTGCATTTTAATGTAACTGGACTAACAAATATTACACACGAGCATTTGGATTACCATAAAAGTTTTGAAGCTTATCAAAAGACAAAACTTTCATTTTTAGCTACTGGTGATATTTCGCTTAGTGCTGAGAATATTTCGGATGGAGTGCTTCAGGGAATCGATGTTAATCTCTTGGGGAGCTATAATACGCAAAATGCAAAACTAGCAGCAGCGATTGCACTTGCCTTACAAGTACCACAAGAGTTTGTTAAAAAAGGTATCGAGTCAGTAACTGCAATCTCTGGGCGAATGGAGGTTGTATATAATGACAAGTTTAAAGTAATCGTAGATTTTGCACATACCTCAAAAGGTTTATATACTGCGTTAACTTCTGTTCGTACCATGGTCTCAACCGAAAGTAAGGTAATTGTTGTTTTTGGGTGTGCTGGTGAGCGTGATTATCACAAACGTCCAACAATGGGTGAAATTGCAGTAAAAAATGCTGATTTAACAGTGATAACTGCTGAAGATCCACGCACAGAAGATGTGAACGTAATTTGTCAACAAATTGCTTTAGGGGCAGGCAATGCAGGTGGTGTACGTGATGAAACTTATTTTATTAAGCCCAATCGAAAAGAAGCAATTGCATTTGCACTATCACAAGCAACGGAGGGAAGCATTGTTTTAATTACTGGAAAGGGACATGAGAAATCCATGAATCTAGATGGTAAAACAGAAATCCCATGGAGTGACCAAGCTGTTGTTCGTGAACTAATCAATCAATATACTACGTAAGATTTGAACAGTTTTATCTGAGCATTAATTTTTATTCTTGAAGTGATTTTCTAATCTGGCTTCGAGCTGCAGCAGTTTTTGCTATTCTGAGCCAATCACGGCTTGGTTTTTGTCTTCCGTTACGGGTTAGGATTTCGCATACATCACCATTCTCTAAAACATGATCTATACCGACAAATTTATTATTAACATGAGCTCCACGTATGCGATCGCCAATTTTAGTGTGAATATGGTATGCAAAATCTATTGAGGTTGCACCGTGAGGTAGTTCAATAACATCGGCTTTAGGGGTAAAGACATAAATATGTTTTTTGAAAGTTGTTAGTTTTGTTGTCGCATCGTTATCGCTAAGAATGCCTTCCTTCCAATGTAAGAGTTCTTTCATTTGAGTTATTTTCTCTTCAGGTGTTTCAAGCAAGGAACCACGTTTTCTACCCACAAGTTTGTAGAATGCATGTGCAGCAGGCCCAAATTCATTAAATTCGTGCATGATGTGAGTTTTTATTTGAACCTCACAAGGCATGTCGTTTTTTGTAGTTATGTAGGTGTGAATAGCTTTATATCCATTAGGTTTGGGATTTATAATATAGTCCTTGACTAGATCCCGTGCAGAAGGGAATTCACGACGCAAGGTGCTTAAACTCCTGTAGCAGTCTTCCGTTGAGTTAACAAGAATAGTGAATCCAATTTTGTCATAAATAGTATCGAGAAAATCTTCAAGAGTCTGTTTCCCCTCGCTTTCTGCAAGGAATTTTTTATAGGTACTGTATTTTGCCTTCATGCGTCCATACAGTTTGAAATCCATGTTTCGTGATGCGAGTGTTTGCTGTAAGTCATCGTGGATCGCATTAACCGTACTGTCTTGTGAACCATACCTGGAGTCATAATAATTTTTTATGGTTTCAAATTCTACTTTGTTTAAAACCTCAAATGCTCGGTCTTCAAGTTCACGTTTAAATTTTTGAACACCCAATAGGTCGGCAAGTGGTGCATAAATGTCAATAGCTTTTTGAGCAACAACAAGTCTTTTTTCTTGCGGAAGAGCTGTAATGCTATGTAAGTTGTGGATTTTTTCAGCAAGTCGTACTAAAACAACACGAATGTCTTCAGTTGTAGCAAGAAATAGATTTCTTAATTGTTGGGCATAGGCTAGTTCACTTTGTTTTGTCGTATATGTTTTAAGTTTACTAATGTCAGTAATGAGTTTTAAGGTTTCTGGTTCAAAATCACCTTCTATATCCTGGAGGGAAAGATCTGTTTCATGGATGATGTCATGAAGGAGACCTGCTGCAATAGTGTGTTCGTCAACTCGAATATCAGCAAGGATAAGTGCCGTTGCAAGGGCATGATCAATAAGTGGGGTATCGTCAATTCTGTTTATGTCCGCATATGCCATCTCGGCAAAATTGTAGGCGTTATCTATTATCTCAATTTCTGCAGATGGGTGATACATAAGAACTGCTTGTTTGAGATTATCAATACTAAAATTGTTATCCATGCCTTTATCTTAATATATGTGTCTATGATTAAAAATTTAACTTTGCTCTTTGTAGACTAATCCCATAAAATAGTATGTATGAAGTTACTATTCTCAGAACATCTTGCTTCCTATAATGACTATGCGTTTCCGTATCAAGTGTGGGCCTTAGAAGATAATAATGAAGATAAAGCTTCATTACTTAACATGGGTTTTTTGCCTTCGAGAATGAAGATTGGTTTATGGTATCTTGCTCGTTCAACGCGAATTGATCTTAATCAATTTGAACCTTCTTCAGAAAATCGTCGCGTTATAAAAAAAACATCGCCATATCATTTCACCATTCAATCAAGTGATTCAGTGAGAATTAATAACACAGATTTATTATGGATGCGCCAATTTGTTATTGATGTAATGGGGGATGCAAAGGTTTCCGATCATGCAATAAAACGAATGTTTTCTCATCATATGAGTGATGTGATTTTTACGTGGAAGCGACAAGATGATGATCGTATAGCAGGAATGATACCTGTTATGGTATCTGGGGGCAGTATGTTCTATTGGATGGCGTTTATTAACACCGCAGTATCAGCTAGTGGATTGGGTTCACGCATGATGTTAGAGGCAATTAATTGGGCAAAAAATGATGGCTTGTCCTATGCATATTTGGGAACAGCGTATTCTCAAGCCTCACTCTACAAAACGAATTTTTCTGGGTTTGAATTTTTCGATGGATCAAAATGGAATACAAATATTGATGCACTCAAATATCTACTTAATAAAGAGTCTTTGCAAGAACTTCTTAAAGATAAAGAGTGGTTAGATATTAATGGTTACAAAGGCATTGTTGACGTTTTAAATATAAAACGTGATTCACATTAAACATGAATGTACACATTATTGGAATAGCTGGCAAAGCAACATCTGCCCTGGCTCATATGTTTTTAAAAAAGGGTTGGAATGTCTCAGGATCTGACATAAACGTGTATCCGCCAAATAGTACGTATCTTGAGAAAATTGGCGTCAAGATTTCGTCTCCATATAATGCCGATAATCTGAAACCTGGGACGGATCTTGTTGTAGTTGGTGGGAATGCATTGATTGTTGACCCTCATAATCCAGAATTTGAAAAGGCTAAAGTATTACATATTAAAACTGTTTCATACCCAGAAGTTCTTGGTGAATATGTGGTTAAAGATGAGTCGATTGTTGTAGCAGGCAATTTTGGGAAAGGTACGATATCGGGTGCAATTGTTCATGTGCTATCTCAGCTTCATCAAGATCCATCATATATGGTGGGAGGGCAAATGGTAGGCTATGAGGAGAGTTTGGTTTCTTCTCAAGGGAAATGGTCAGTTGTTGAAGGAGATGAGTATCCAGTACCTCCAATGACAAGTGAACCGCCGCAATCTAAGTTTTTTTACTATAAGCCAAAGTATCTTGTTCTAACCTCAGCCGAATGGGATCATTACGATCAGTTTCCAACAGAAGATCTTTATATAAAAAACTACATTGAGTTAGTAAGTAAGCTTCCTTCTGATGGTGTTCTTATTGCAAATGTTGATGGTAAAAACATTAAAGATGCCATATCTCATGCGCCATGTAAGGTTGTAACGTATTCACATGATGGTTCATCAGATATTAAAACAATTGATCTTAACTGGACACCGACCATGCTTGGGGAATTTAATAAAGATAATCTTACAGCTGCATATACGTTGTTAACAGAGATTGGATTTGATTCTGTTCAAGTAAAGGCTCATCTTGAATCTTATGCTGGATTGAAACAAAGGATGGAAGTTATTTATGACGATGCCGGCACTGTTATTGTTAGGGACTTGGCACATTCTCCAGTAAAAGCGCAGACAGTGCTTTTATCAATAAAACAAAAATGGCCAGACAGTACGGTTGTTGGTGTATTTGACATGTTTTCCTCATCGCTTAAAAATCCGGCCGTATTAACAGAATTTGACAATCGCTTTAGTGCAGCAGATAAACTATATATTCCCAAAGTGTCTGCCAAAAAAGATGCTGATTATAAAGTTACAGGTAAAGATATTGTTGCAGCTATTTCAAAAACGCATGAGCATACCATGTATGCCCCACAACAAGACGTGTTAATTTTTAAGCTTATTTCAGAACCTTTGCCGTGTGTATATGTTTTGATGTCGTCAGGTGGAATGGATGGTCTTGATGAGAGACTTATTGATAGGCTTAAGCATGCTAAGGCTACTCGAGCGATGAGGGAACGCTTAGGTGAATATATCAATTTTACGGTAAATGAAAAGAACATAAAAATCCCATACGTTATTAATCAAAAGCGATTTAATATAAAAAGGAGCGCCGGCAAGGGTTCTCCAGAGGTGATTCGCCATGAATTACTTGAAATGGCACAGGAAAACGAGTTTGATCTTGAAACCCATTCAGATGCCGAAGTGTTTAGATTTATGAAACAGCAACAGATTGGCATTGAGTGTTCTGGCATGGTGTTCCATGTATTGAATGCATATCTGTTAACTAGAGAGATACCAAGTCTTACTAAACTTATTACTCCAACAAGCCTTTTTGGCAGGATACGAAAATCCCTGATGCCGGATCGTTGGTACAGAAATGTGAGTGCAGATATGTTAACAAATGATAAGCACACCGTTCCCATTTCTGATATCAACGATATTCAAGAATCTGATATGATTCGCATGGGTGTAGCAAGACCGGGTGACCATGTCTTGATTATTACTGGTATCACAAGAAAAAATGGTGTTATTACTGAGATTGAGTATGCACATTCTTCATATAAAAGAACCGTACGACAAGGGCCACACACTGCTATAATCAAAGTCGTTGATGCTAAAAAGTCGTTGCAGGAACAACAATGGCAAGAAAAAACTCCACAGGGAGAAGCGTATAGTGTGCATTTTCATCCTGAGCGTGGAGATGGTGTACGAAGATTAAAGATACTAAATACAACATAATAAAAAATGTACAAAATATTTGCGATATTACTTCTATCTTTTATCTTCACTGCTGCGCTTGCAATTCCATTTATACATGCACTTTACAAGTTACATATTCGACAAAAACCTGTAAAAAGTGTTGATATGCACGGGAACAAGACGGTATTTAATGACTTGCATGGGTGGAAAGTCGGAACGCCAACAGGGGGAGGAGTACTTATCCTTGGGTCAGTATTACTGTTCTCTATAATTTTTTATGTAGTTACTTCATTTTCTATAAACTGGACATCAATTATTTTGTTTGTAACACTTATCTCATTTGGAGTTTTGGGGATGTATGACGACTTTCGAAAAATGATTCGGGTTCGTAAACGCAGGATTCGTGCACTTCCTGCCCTTGAGAAGCTTATTATTCAGACAATATTAGGATTAATTATTGGATACCTCTTATATAAATTCACCGGACTACATACAGTTGAAATCCCGATTCTTTCCAGTGTTTTTAGAGTTAATGATATAAGTCTTGGGTGGTTATATATTCCCTTTGCTGCATTTGTAATTGTATCGTCGAGCAATGCATTTAATATTACTGATGGGATGGATGGTCTTGCAACAGGACTTATGTTAATTGCATTATCTGCGTTTTGGGTGTTAGCAGTACCACATACATTTTCAGGAGATGTGATTTTATTTATAGCTGTTCTTATGGGTGCGCTCCTTGCGTTCTTGTATTTTAATGTGTATCCAGCACGGTTATTTATGGGGGATTCAGGCTCAATAGCATTTGGAGCATTATTGGGAGTAATAGCTTTACTTATTGGAAAGTCTCTTGTGTTACCAATTATTGGAGGGGTATTTGTTATTGAGTTATTATCAAGCCTTATTCAGTTGTTTTCAATTAGATATCTTGGGGAAAAGAGATTATTTAAAATTGCACCACTACACCATCACTTTGAAGCGATGGGGTGGGATGAGACAAAAGTAACCATGCGGTTTTGGATCGCTGGTGCTTTATGTGCTTTTATTGGACTTTTTATTGCAACGATCTAAGAATCGTTTTTATTTTTGAACATAGAGATAATCAAGTTCTGTGGGGTTATTGTTAACTACTTCTAGTTCAACACCGCAACCCTCGCATACTAGAATATCTCCAATCTCAATATCGTCAACGACCTCAAGAGTAGAGTCGCAGTCTAGACATGGTACTTGTTTTGTTTGAATTTCTTCCATTTTATTCACCACCTTTAACACAATTGTCTTATAAAAAATAGTATACTACGTATATGAATGCTTCGCAGTTTGCAAATGACTACGCTTTACCTTGGCCAGAAACGCCACTTCAAAACGTTGGAAATGTATGGCTAAAAAGAGAAGATCATAACGTTACTGGTTCGGTTAAGTCGCGAGGGATGGTATGGCAAATTGCCCATATGGTTGAGGGGAATCATAGAGAAATTGTAGTATCTTCTTCGGGGAATGCTTCAGTTGCTGCAGCGTACTATTGTCAGGTGGCAGGAATTACACTGCATGCTTTTGTACCACCTTTTATTGAACCGGTTCGGTTTGAAAGATTGTCTAGCTATGGAGCGATAATTCATAAACAAGAAATGGCAATTCAAGGAGCTATAGATTTTTCCCATAAACACTCAATTCCGTATGTGAGACAATCAAAAGATAGTAATGCTACCAAAGGTTACCAAGCACTGTGGGATGAAATACAACAACAAATTAAAACCCAGGGTGAGAATGTTGATGGTGTAAGTATATTTTTTCCTGTTAGTTCTGGCACAACCGTACAGGGCTTTTGGGAGGGTATTGTTATGGCTGATACGCCACGTGAAAGTATGCCGCAGATTCATGTTGTGCAATCGCAACATATTAATACTATTGCTTCAAAATTTGATACAACGTTTAGAAAAAAGGCACGAAGTATTGTTACCGGTATTGTTGCAAGGCAGACCGATCGAAAAGAGTTAGTAATTGATGCAGTTAAAGCTACCAATGGATCCGGGTGGATTGTTACAGATGATGAGGTTTTATCTGCAATTAATACACTTACAGAATATGGGGTTACTGATTTTTCAAAGGAGGGAGCGCTTGCTTATGCGGGATTTATAAAAGCTCAAACTGTAAATTTTAAGATAAACAGTCATGTTGTAGTTGTGCTAACCTAAACAAATGGAAAGATTACCAATATTTTACGTAGCAACAGATCCTTTACGGGCCCTTGGCATTGAAGATTTATATGAGAATTTTCATGTGATTTGCGTCGACTATACCGATATTGTTGATATGCTTATAGAAAAAGGTGTATCGGTATTTTGTATTGAAAAAGAATTGGGGGGAGACATAATCGTTCGTAATAGTCGTAAATTGTTACTTCATGATGCAGTTCAAGAGTTTATCTTAAAAAGAAGTGTTGATGAGGTGGGGATTATATTTTTTAAACCATTATTTTCATTAGAGAAAGTGATAGCTGAAACGCCATTAGGTAAATCTCGTACAATACGTTCTTTGAATGCATCGCCAGCCGTAAGTTCGCTATTAGAAAATAAATTAAACTTTGTTCGCATGTGTAAGGAGCACCAGATACCTCACCCGCCGTCTCGTGTTGAGCACTTAAATAATCTTCATTTTGACTCATTGTCTCAAGAATTTGGAGAACGAATGGTTGTTCAGTTTGAAAGAGGTTGGTTTGGGAACCGTACATTTTTTCTTGAAAGTGAGTCGGATCTATTCAGTTTGCGAGATCAGTATAGTAATCGTAAGGTAAAAGTATCGCAGTTTATACCAGGAACAACACTTACTATTAATGCTGTAGTTTCAGAGAGTGAAGTTTATCAAACGTATCCTTTTATTCAAATAAATGATGACATGAATGAGGAGGTTCCCTTAGCTCGTATGGAGGGTAGTACTGTTGGAAACGTATGGACGGACCTTGTACCATATTTTAGTACTAAGACAAAGGACGTTGTTTTTGACATTGGGAGAATAACAGTTAAGTTAGCAACAATTGCGCGTGATCTTGGATATCGTGGTTTTTTTGGATTGGATTTTTTGGTAGATGAGCATGCAAGAGTTTATGCCCAGGAGATGAATCCACGGTTTACAGCTTCTGCCCAGATGATAACTCAACTTGAACAGGAGGTATGTGGATCAAGTCTTTTAAACGAACATTATAAAAGCTTTGGTATTACTATTAACGATACCATGATCGATGATCCATACTTTTTCACAAAACAGCTGAAGGGAATGAGAGTTATTTCAAGAAATACTGAAGCATCACAGGTGATTATTAATCACACCCCCCCTAATGGGGTTTATGTTGGAGGAGATCAAAGAATTGAATTTATCTCATCTCAATATACTGTTGGCGGGTTGACCAAAGATGAATTTTTATTACTTACAATTGGTGATGGAAGGAGTGTATCTAGTAATGAGCAACTTTTTGAAATTCAATCTTTAGAAATGTTCCCTGAGGATGTAATTAATCATGCCCGTACGATCAAAAAAGAACAGTTTTAAAATAAGAACCTTTGCGGTAACAGATTATGTGCTTGCTGGAGTTGTGTTAGCACTCACGCTGTTTGGTGTGTTTATGGTTTACAACACAAGTGTCGTTGTTGCATTTGAAGAATTTGGGGACAAGTTTTGGTTTTTAAAAAACCAGAGCATATGGGCATTTATTGGTATAGTTGGAGCCTTTATTGTAAGTAATATTGATTATCATGTTTTAAAAAAGATTGCATTTCCACTTATTGTTTTAACCATTATTTTACTTCTTGTCGTACTACTCCCTGGTTTTTCACAAGAGGTGTATGGTGCAAAGCAGCGCCTATATATACCGGTGCCATTTTTGCAAAGCATATCAGTTCAACCATCTGAGATCGCTAAGTTAAGCATCGTTATATATTTGGCTGCTTTGTTTGATAAAGATATACGAAGAGGATTGCCCCACAAGCCATTTTTAGTTGTTGTTGGTACAATTCTACTTTTAACGGCATTAGAACCTGATCTCGGAAACGCAATTTTGATTTCTGTAACAGCGCTTATGGTCTATTTTGTTGCGGGAGCATCATTGTTTTGGATAAGTCTTGCTGGGATATCAGGAGCTGTTTCTGCAGTTATTTATGCATTATCGAGTGATTATAGAAGGCAAAGAATCTTCACATTTCTGGACCCGTTGGCGGATCCTCAGGGAGTTTCATATCAAATTACACAAATATTTATTGCACTGGGGTCAGGTGGCATATTGGGGCTTGGACTAGGGAGTTCTCGCCAAAAATATGAGTATATCCCAGAGGTTACGACTGATTCTATATTTGCAATTATCGGTGAAGAATTAGGTTTTATAGGTGCGATTTTAGTAATTGGTGCACTTGCATTTGTGATTTGGCGAGGAATTACAATTGCACAAAGAGCTTCAGATCCGTTTGGTAAATTTTTGGCTGTTGGTATTACCACTACAATTGCGTTTCAAACGTTGGTGAATTTAGGGGGAATGGTTGGATTAATGCCACTGACTGGTGTACCACTTCCTTTTATAAGTTACGGGGGCACTTCATTAACATTACTTCTTGTTTCGGTTGGGATTTTGATAAACATTTCGCGAAGTGCTCGTGGGCAGGTGTAGTATTTGGATCTTGAGTAGTTTTATTTTAGGTGTTCATGTGGATAGATACTTTGGTACAATAGCCACGCAATGTCAGATGAAAAAATACAATTACCAACGATAATTTTTACAGGTGGACACCACAATTCTGCTCTAACAATTGCGCGAGAACTTTTTGAGCAAAAAAAGGCGCTTGTGGTTTGGTATGGGCATAAGTACTCTATGTTTGGTGACTTAAGTTTGTCTGCTGAGTATCAAGAAGTTACAAAAAGTTCAATCCCGTTTAGAGAAGTTAAGGCCGGAAAATTATACAAGACATTTCATCCTCTCCACTGGCTTCGGTTACCATTTGGGTTCTTTCAAGCATTTTGGTATTTACTACGTGATCGCCCTGATTTGGTAGTAAGTTTTGGCGGATATCTGGCTACTCCTGTGGTTTTGGCTGCGTGGATACAGCGAATTCCTAGTGTAACTCATGAGCAGACAACCGTTGTAGGTTTAGCGAACAGATTTATTGGATTTTTTGCTACGAAAGTTTTTGTAACATGGCCACAGTCAAAACGGTACTTTGATCAAAACAAAGTTACCATAACGGGACTACCATTACGGCCAGAATTATTTCAAACAGATAGTGTACCTATGTTTACTAACGATTTGCCGATTTTATATGTGACAGGTGGTAAGCAAGGAAGTCATATTATAAATGAAACAATACAAAAATCTTTAGAATCATTGTTACTGAAGGTCAATATTGTGCATCAGACTGGAGGAAGTACGGTCTTTAATGATTATGATACGGCTATTAAACACAAACAGATGTTATCGAAACAGTTGCAATCCAGATATCGAGTTGAAAAGTACATATATGAAGAAGAAATAGGGAGCGTATTTTCGCAGGCATCAATTGTATTGTCGCGTGCTGGTGGACATACGGTTTATGAAGTTGCTGCATTAGCAAAACCAGCGATTTTTGTACCTATTCCGTGGGTTTCTCACAACGAGCAACATAAGAATGCTCGGATGCTTGTTAATGAAGGTGCGGCATTGTTGTTAGCTGAAGATAGGTTATCACCTGAAACTCTTGAAAAAACTCTTGATACAATGTTGTCAAAGTATCAACAGTTTTATAATCAAGCCAAGGTTGCAAAATCCAGAGTAATTTTTAATGCAAAGGAGAGAATTGTAAATGAGATCACCACAATGGTTTCGGCGACTGAAACGTCGAAATAAAAACACACTGCCGAAACGAATTAATGTTAAAAGATTTATTCCGACAAAAAAACTCATCGGTTACGTAATTGGTGTTATTGCATTACTTAGTATTGTATTTGTCATAGCAACAGGTGATACTTTTTTAGTAAAAGAAATAATTGTCTCGCCACAGAGTGAAATGTATGTTGCACGTTCAGAGGTTGGGATTTTGGCCCAAAAGTATGTACCGTCATCAATTTTTATGTATCCTGGAAATGATCTCGAACGTGAAATTACTGCGCAATATCCTCAGGTAAAAAATAGTACCGTTACACGCGAGTTACCAGGCACAGTAAAAATATCTTATGAGGAATTTGTACCGGTACTGTGTATTCACACATCTGATACGTGGTATCTAGTTTCTGATGACGGCATGGTCTTTTATTCGTATCAAAATATTGAGAAGCTTCCTGAGATTGTTCCAGTCGTCTCAATTGGTGAGACTCAACTTGGCTCAAAAATCTCAGTAGGGGAGTCAATTCCAATGAGCACAATAGAATGGTTTTTGTCAGCAGCAACTTTTGAGTGGGGATCAGTTGGACTTACTTTGTCTGAAGTTGTGATGGAAGCTTCAGGTGAAACTACTCGAATTTTACAAACCATATATTTAAATTCTGAAAATCGATTAGTAATTAAGATAAGTTCCAAACAAAACCCATCTGAGATTTTACAGTTAATAGAGCCAATTTTTACAGGATCTTTACGATCTGGGAAAACAGTTATTGAACTTGATTTGCGATTTGATCGCCCTGTGGTAAGATATTCGTAATATTGTACACAAAAGTGTGACCTTATTATGCCAAGGGTGTTTGGGTGAATAGCATTCTTGTTAGGCGGGGTTATTTATGTACTAATACTTATGGCAAGAGAACAAATACTTACAACTATCGATGTTGGATCCTCAAAAATTGTTACACTTATAGCTGAAGTTTCAGAGGAAAATATTCAAGTTATTGGTGTTTCAAGTGTGCCATCCCAAGGTATTAAAAAAGGCGTTGTGGTTGATATTGATGATGCGGTTGAATCTTTATCTGTTGGTATCGAGTCAGCTGAACGTATGGCTGGTGTTACCATATCTCGTGTATGGGTTACGGTGAATGGAAGCCATATTTCATCTGTAAACTCACAAGGTGTTGTTGCAATTACTAGTCCCGACGGTGAGATTATGCCCAATGATGTTGATAGGGTTATAGAGGCTGCCAGGGCTGTTTCTATGCCATCTTCACGTGAAATTATTCATGTTGTACCACGCTCATTTGTTATTGATTCACAAGAAGGGATCCATGATCCTATTGGTATGAGTGGAACTCGTTTGCAGGTTGAAACTCATTTGATATCTGGTGCAACAACGAGTATGAGAAATCTTGTAAAGTGTGTGCAACAGGTAGGACTAGATGTTGAGAATCTTGTGTATACGGGGCTTGCATCAAGTGAAAGCGTTTTGACAGAAACCGAGAAGGAATTGGGTGTGGTGCTTGTTGATATCGGGGGAGGAACTACAGATGTTGTCGTATTTATTGACGGATCTCCTGTCTATAGCAGTGTATTAAAGATAGGTGGCAAGAATATTACTTCAGACATTGCAATTGGTTTACGCGTATCAATTGAAGATGCTGAACGAATTAAACAATATGTAAGTACTAAAATTTCAACGTTAGCAGCAACAGCTGCCGGTGGTAACAGTGAAGAGGAAACAGATAGCGAATTGTTTGATGTTTCATCTCTTGCAATAGAAAATGTATCAAGTATTGATAAAAAGTTTTTAATTGAAGGTGTTATTGAACCTCGTCTTGAAGAAATCTCTGAAGAAATTGTTCAGGAGATAAAAAAGAGTGGGTATGAAGGTATGGTTCCAGCAGGACTTGTTGTTTGCGGTGGTACAGCTCATACGCTTGGACTCAAAGAAATTCTTGTTCATGAGGTTAATTTACCTGTTCGAGTTGCAGAACCTCAAGGGGTTACTGGTCTTGTTGATGAGTTGAATTCACCAAGTTTTGCAGCAAGTGTCGGAACAGTTTTGTATGCTGCACATGGGTTTAGTGGGGGTAGTTCATTTATGCCAGGAGTACCAAAAGTTAGCCTTTCTTTCTCTGGGGTAAAGCAATCATTTAAAGGTGTTGTTAGTTGGTTTAAAGGTTTTATTCCTTAGTTTTAAAAACTATATGCCTGTAGTGAATAGGTTCAAAACTCCCCACACCTTACTACAAAAGGAAATGCTATTATATGTTTGTATTTATCGCTCGTAAGGTTTTCAAACGTGCTATAGTGTTACTAGAAAATTAATTATGCTTATCAAACCAGAAGTCGAAAAATTTGCAAAAATCAAAGTCATCGGTGTAGGTGGCGGAGGTTCTAATAGTATAAAGACAATGATGGAGGAACAGAATATTCAAGGTGTTGAATTTATTGCTGTTAATACTGATGCACAACATCTTGCAAGTTCACCTGCTCCTACTAAAATCCAAATTGGTAAACAATTAACCAAAGGGTTAGGTTCTGGAGGTAATCCAGAAGTTGGTCGTGGGTCAGCTGAAGAAAGTGGCTCGGATATTGAAAGCTTTTTGGATGGTACCGATATGGTGTTTATTACTGCTGGAATGGGTGGCGGAACTGGTTCTGGAGCTGCACCATACATTGCAGAAGTTGCACGCAAAAAAGGTGCCTTAACTGTTGGTGTTGTAACTAAACCATTTAGTTTTGAGGGGGCTCGTCGCATGATGAATGCAGAAAAATCATTAGAAGAGATGAAGGATAAGGTTGATGCATTAATTACTATCCCAAACCAACGCTTGTTAGAAATTATGGATGAAGGTCGTCCACTGATTGAAGCGTTTAAAGTAGCAGATTCGGTTTTGGGCCAATCAGTTCAAGGGATTTCAGATATTATCGTTCTTCCTGGTTTAATTAATCGTGATTTTGCTGATGTTAAAAGTATTATGTCTAATGCGGGCAGTGCCTTAATGGGCATTGGGTATGGTTCAGGTGAAGATCGCGCAATTAAAGCAGCTCAAGAAGCAATCAATAGTCCACTTCTTGAAAATTCTATTGATGGAGCAAAGGGAATATTATTTAATGTTGTTGGCGGTATGGACTTAACGTTATCTGAAGTAAATAAAGCTGCAGAAGTGATTAGTGCAGCTGCTGATCCAGATGCAAATATCATTTTTGGTGCAGCCGTTAATGAGGAAAGTAAAGACACCATAAAAATAACAGTAATTGCAACAGGTTTTGATTCTCCACGTATGAAAGATCGTACCAACATTCACGCAAGACTTCGACAGCAATCGCCAGTTTCACCTACGGTGATGACTCCACAGTCACCGGTGCACATGACTGAACCTGATAAAAAGTCCGATGATGATGAATATGAAACTCCTGCGTTTTTGCGTCGTCGATAATTTCAAGTAAAAATTTTGAGTAGGCTTAATCCCCAGGTTTCGTTACAGATTATGTCTATTCCAAATTATTTCTCCTGTACCTTCGTTAATATTTATTGCCCGTGCTATCGTGAATAAATAGTCAGAAAGGCGATTAAAAAATTGCAAAACAAGTGGGTCAATCGACTCAGTGTTGTTTAGAGTTACTAATAGCCGTTCGCATCTTCTACAGATAGTTCGTGCAAGATGGCAACTACTTGCAGCCTGACTACCTCCAGGCAAAATAAAATTGTTAAGTGTTGGTAGGTGATCAGTTAAGTAATCAATACTAGCTTCCATATTGTTAATATCTTCTTGTGTTATGGAAAGATTAGAGTTTGCAAGTGAACTACCGGTAGTAAAGAGTTTGCGTTGGATAGTTCTCAAGCGGATGGCAGTGTCTTCAGAGGAAGGAGTGTTTTTTAGTTGAGAAACAACGACTCCGATTGCTGCATTTAGTTCATCAATTGTTCCAATACATATTATTCGTAAGGCATCTTTTGATGTTCTCTCACCAGTAAAAAGAGAGGTCTTTCCGTTATCTCCAGTTCGTGTGTAAATCTTCATAATTTTTTTTATAAGTTTGTTCTTATGAACTCTATACCGTAAGTTGAGATTATTGTAAAGGGCAGTTTGCAAGCTATGCGATGAGTAAACTGCTTACCTTCAATCCATGCCCGTACTACGGTTTGATTTTATGTACACTCCATTAAGGATGAACTAACGGCAAAAAAGTACCGTTGACTAATACTCTGTTTTTTTTATGATAAGAAGTATCACTCATGAGTAAAGTACTAACATCACTAGACATTCCCGAAAATGGATTAACGGTACTTGAAAAACGGTATCTTCGAAGGGATGAGAGTGGTAATGTTCTTGAAACTCCAGAAGAGATGTTTGAGCGTATTGCAAAAACATTGGCCTCCGTTGAGAATAAATATCCCACCAGTCGGTCTGCTGAGTCGGTTGAAGAAGATTTTTACGATATTTTATCGAGTCTTAAATTTGTGTCAGGAACTCCAATGCGAAACGCAGGTCGGTCAAATCGCATACTTTCGGCATGTTTTGTTTTGCCCATTGAAGATCATTTAACATCTATTTATGGAACACTCCATAATGCAGCTTTGGTTCATCGTGCTGGCGCTGCTGTAGGTTATGATTTTTCTAAAATTCGCCCTGAAGGGGACATGATTTTATCAACAGGAAAGCCAGCAACAGGACCAATTTCATTTATGCGTTTGTTTGACTTTAGTAGTGAAGTGATTTTAAATATTGGTTCGATTCGTCATGCAGGACATATGGGCGTGTTGCGTGTTGATCATCCAGATATTTTTAAATTTATTGATGCTAAAAAAGATTACTCTCAGCTAACTAATTTTAATATTTCTGTTGCAATAACTGACGCATTTATGGACGCTGTAAAAACGGATTCTGATTTTAACCTCATCAACCCGAGGGATGGAAAAGTGTGGGAAACGGTAAGTGCCAGAAAATTATTACGACAAATTGCAGAGAGTGCTCACAGTAGTGCAGAACCAGGCGTGATTTTTATTGATGAAATTAATCGACACAATACGGTACCTGGAGTTGGAAAGATCGAGTCAGTCAATCAGTGTGGTGAGCAACCATTGCTTCCATATGAAGCATGTACACTAGGTTCTATTGTTCTGCCACGATTTTTGAATGAAACGCAGGAAGGGTATGTTTTTGATTGGAATGAGTATGAACGGGTAGTTCGTCTTGCTGTTAGATTTTTAGACAATAGTATTGATTTAAATGAATACCCCATTCAAGAAATGTATGATGTTAATCATGGTAATCGTCGAATTGGGCTTGGCGTCATGGGCTTTGCTGATGTGTTGGCGTATCAGGGAATTCCTTATGATTCCGAGGATGCGCTAGAGTTGGCTCGTAAACTTATGAAGCGAATGACTGATATTGGACGTGATGAATCAATGAAATTAGCTGAAGAGAAAGGAAGTTTTCCGAACTTTGATAAAAGTGTGTTTGAAAAGTGGGGTTTTGATCGAATGCGAAACTGTACAATAACTACAATTGCTCCAACCGGTACAACGAGTCTTGTTGCGGGGGTTTCTGGCGGAATAGAACCATTTTTTGCGTTGGCTTATACCAGGCAAAACATGGAGACAATGGGAGATACAAAACTTGTTGAACTTAATCCGGTTTTTAAAAAAGTATCTCAAAAACGAGGTGTCAATTCTAATGAAATTATGGAACGAATTGGTGTTGTAGGGTCCGTTAGGGATATTGATGCAATACCTGATGATTTAAAGCGATCTTTTGTTACGGCACATGATATATCACCTGAATGGCATGTAAAGATGCAAGCAGCGTTTCAGGAATTTACTGATAATGCTATTACTAAAACGGTAAATATGCCAGAACAATCAACCATAGAAGATGTTGAGAATGTATATATTCAAGCGTACGACTTAAAGTGCAAAGGAGTTACCGTATATAGAAATAACAGTAGAGATACTCAAGTTTTAACGGTAGGAGCAAAGTAAACAACATAAGGAGGTGTTTTATTATTCAAACTGAGACGCAAACAATACAATTAACAGGTGCCAATGAGAATACTAATTCTGCAGAAGATCAGACGAGTAACTTTTTCTGTCCAGAATGTGGGGCTGGTCCTGTTGCTTTTCAAGAAGGATGTTTTTTGTGTTTGTCATGTGGACACACAAAATGCAGTTAGTGGTATATAGTTACCAGTGGTAATTATAGTTGTGGATTCAGAATATGGTAAGGCAGAAATCCCTTATATATTCTGAGTCCATAGATAGGGTTACATCTTAAGATTATGAAAATAAATATAAAAAAACCAAAGTATTTTAAAGAACCAAAGATGGCTCCTAATGCAAAAAAAACACTGGTGTCACGTTGTTCTATTACAGATGATGATGGGAAGTCTTTAGAGACACCGGGCGAGATATATCTTCGAGTTGCAAACCATATGGCAAAGGCTGAACTTAATTGGGGAAATGGGACCGAAGTTGAGGCTGCTCGTGAAATGTTTTTTGAGTCTATGCGTGAAAACAGACTTATTGTTACACGGAGTACTCTTTATGAAGCGGGTAATCCAACAGCAGCAAATCAGTTATCCCCCTGTTTTGTGATTCCAGTTGAAGATAATATAAGCTCCATTTTTGAGAATCTAGGAAAAGCTGCAATTGTTCAGAAAAATTATGGTGGTACAGGATTTAACTTTTCAAAAATACGCCCACATGGTGATAAGGTCAGGGGAGTATTAAATGCTGCATCTGGTCCTGTTGATTTTTTGCAGGCCTATTCAGCCGCATTATCTAAAGTTATTCAAGGTGGCAAACGTCATGGTGGAAACATGGGAATTTTAAACGTTGATCATCCAGATATTGAGGATTTTATTCAAGTTAAAGATGAGGATCAAACAATTAAAAACTTTAATATTTCGGTTGGTGTTACTAATGAATTCATGGAAGCGGTACAAGACGACAAAATGTGGTCGCTTGTAAATCCACGTAATGGGGAAGTGGTTAAAAAAATAAAAGCCAGGGCACTGTTTGATCAAATTTCTGAACATGCGTGGATTAGTGGAGATCCAGGACTCATGTTTTTAGATCGCACTGAAGAAGATAATTTTACTCCCTCACTAGGACTTTTGAATGCGACAAATCCTTGTGGAGAACAACCTCTACTTCCATTTGAGAGTTGTAATTTATCATCAATAAACCTTGATTCACATATGGTTAAAAAGGGAAAGGATTGGACAGTTGATTGGGATACGTTGGCTCAAACTACGCGTACTATTGTGAGGTTTTTGGATAATATGATTGAGGTTAATACATACATATTGCCTGAGACAGAAAAAATGGTTCGGTATGGAAATAGAAAAATTGGTGCAGGTGTGATTGGGTTTGGGCATGTGTTATTTAAGCTTGGTATTTCTTATAACTCAATGGAAGGTGTCAGGTTTGCCAGGCGAATGGCAAAGTTTATTAAGGGGGAGTTTGAAAAAGCGTCTCTAGAGCTAGCCACCACCAGAGGGGTTTTTCCGAATTTTGATATTTCAACGTACAAAGGTACAGCCGAAAAGTACCGGAACAGTACCATGTTTACCATTGCTCCAACAGGTACGGTATCAATGATAGCCAACACAACCTCAGGAATAGAGCCTGCGTTTTCACTTGGATATGAAAGACGAACATCCTTTGAGAAGGCAAGTGAAAACAAACCAACTGAAGTGATGACATATCTTGATCCTGTTTTCGAAGAAACCTTAAAAGAGCGAGGGTTGCATAAAAAGACTATTATTGAAAAGATCATTGAAAACGGTGGGAGTTTGCATGGGATTGATGAGATCCCTGAAGACCTTAAAAAAGTATTTGTAACCACGCATGATATTAGTTGGAAATATCACGTAAAGATTCAAGCAGCGTGGCAAGAGTATGCAGATAATTCTGTAAGTAAGACCATTAATCTACCAAATGAGGCTACGCTTGATGATGTTAAGAATGCCTACATGTTGGCATGGAAGGAGCGTTGTAAAGGCGTAACCATTTATCGGGATGGTTCAAAAATGTTTCAAGTAATGGCAACCAGCAAGACAAAGAGGTTGGAAAAATAATAAGAGTAAAAATAAGAATGATGAAATCATTCGAAAAAACTTACTAGTTTAAAAAATGTACACATTTTAGATGTCACCTAAAACACTAACAACAATTAAAAAACGAGATGGTTCAATAGTTGCTTTCGATAAAGATCGGATTATTCGTGCAATTTTTAAAGCGGCAGATTCTCTATCGGCATTTGGTGAAAAGGAGGCAAAACGCTTAAGTGAGATTGTTGTTGAGATCTTAAAAAAGACACATGTTACTGTTCCTGAAGTTGAACAGATTCAAGATGTGATTGAGCAATGCCTTATGGCGGCCGGTTATTATGATGTTGCCAAAGCGTTTATTTTGTACCGAAAAAACCGTGAACAGCGTCGAGAAGAGCGTAAAAGCTTGGGGATTGATGATGCACTTGAACTACCGATAAATTCATTACGTGCGCTTAAAGCTAGGCATTTACGCAAAGATGCATCAGGCAATCCAATTGAGAATCCAACCCAACTTTTTGAACGGGTATCAAGCTCAATTGCTGATGTAGATAAAAGGTATGGATTAAGCAAAAAAGAAATTGTTAACAATGCTGAAGGGTTTTTTGAGTTAATGGCCAAACGTAAATTTATTCCAGGTGGAAGTTATCTTCGGAATGCTGGGTTTGGAGGTCCGTTATCAAACTGTCATGTGTTACCAATTGAAGACAGTATTGAGTCAATTTATGAATCAATCAAACAGTCCGCAATAATAACGCAACGAGCGGGTGGGGGAGTGGGATACAATTTTTCACGTATTCGTCCAGCGGGAGACTTTGTGGAATCGTCAGGTGGACTTTCCACAGGACCTATTTCATTTATGCATGTTATTGACGCATCTAACCAGGTTATTGGTATGGGTGGGCATCGTAAAGCTGCAAGTATGGCGGTATTAAATGCCAACCATCCTGATATTTTAGATTTTATTCATGCAAAACGGGGTGGCAAAAACCTTACAACGTTTAATGTTTCAGTTGGTGCAACCGATACGTTTATGAAAGCAGTTCAAAAGGGAAGCGATTTTGATCTTATAAATCCTAGGACTGGAGCAAAAGTACACACCTTAAATGCTGAGGGTATTTTTGATATCATGACCTCTCTTGCGTGGGATAACGGAGATCCGGGAATGCTCTTTTTAGATAATACCAATAAGACAAATCCGTTACCTGGCCTTGGGCCTTTGGAATCAACAAATATTTGTGGTGAACAGTGGTTACATCCGTTTGATGTTTGTAACCTAGGATCTATTAATTTGGCGGTATTGGTAAAAGATGGCAAAATTGATTACAAGGAACTTGAACGAATCACCATTTTAGCGTCCAGGTTTATGGATAATGGTGTTGATTTGAGTGAATATCCTGTCGAAAAAATTACCGAGATGGCTAAAGGCAACCGGCGCATTGGTCTTGGAATTATGGGGTTTGCCGATATGTTAATTCAGCTTGGAATTCCCTACAACACACCCAAAGCCTTAAAAACGGCTGAAGAGGTTATGAAGTTTGTAAATGACACTGCCTTTAACGCATCAGCAGAGTTGGCAAAAGAAAAAGGTGTGTTCCCACATTACGATTTAAGTATTTACAAAAAAATGAAAGTAAAAATGCGAAATGCAGCAAGAACAAGTATTGCTCCAACGGGTTCAATAAGTATGGTTGCCAATGCATCAAGTGGGATTGAACCAATATTTGCTGTTGCGTTTAGGAAAAATGTCGTTGATGCTAAAGGCGTGTTTTATGTAAACCAATATTTTGAAGATATGGCAAAAAAGAATGGGTTTTATAACGATGAGGTGTTAGGAGAAGTTTCAAAACATGGTTCGCTTCAAAACAATAAAGAAATTCCAGAAAAAATTCAAAAGCTATTTGTAACTGCACACGAGATTTCACCAGCATTTCACGTAAAAATGCAGGCAGCTTTCCAAAAACATACAGATAATGCCATTTCAAAAACCATCAATATGCCAAACAGCGCAACGATTGATGATGTAAAAGAAGTATATATGTTGTCGTGGAAACTAGGTTGTAAGGGGGTAACTATTTATCGAGATGGAAGTCGTGATATGCAGGTATTAAGTTCTGGCAGCGGTTCATCGGGTGAAGATACACAAATGATCCAGTCAAAAGTTAACTTAACACCACTGGGTAAACGTGAGTATTCGCTGGACAACTAATAATGTGTACTCACTAAAACATGATTAATAAAAAGACCATACCATTTAAAACCGTAACAAAACGAAATGGTGACACGCAGCCATTTTTGCAAAATAAGATTTTGCAGTCGATTTGGTTAGCGGTACAAAAAGTTGGCGGAACGGATAAAGAGCGTGCCCAAGTTCTGGCCGATGAAGCAGTTTTACATTTAGTAAATACATATCCAGATTCAAAAGTTATCGCATCTGAGCAGATTGGTAATGGCGTTGAAAAAATCTTAATTGAACATGGTCACGCCAAAGTTTCAAAAGAGTTTATTTTGTACCGTGAAAACCAAAAGCATGCAATTCAAGACAAAGAGTCTTTAGGGATTGAAGATGATATTGGTTTGTCGTACAACACGCTATACATTCTAAAGCGTAGATACTTAAAACGGGATGAGAAGGGTCAGACAATTGAAACGCCACGCCAGATGTTAGAGCGCGTGGCGAAAGCCCTAAGTAGTGTAGAAAAAGGAGCCAAAAAGAAAAAGGAATGGTACGAAAAATTCTTATCAATAATGGTAAGTTTTGATTTTTTGCCTGGAACAAGAACTCTTACTAATTCAGGTAAAGACCGTTCACAACTGGCTAACTGTTTTGTATGGCCACTTGAAGATGATATTGACGATATTTTTAAAATCCTGCACCAATCAACACAGATTAAGCGTAATGGTGGTGGGTGCGGATACAATTTTTCACACATTCGACCCGAAGGAGACACAGTAAATGGTATTCCAGAACTCGCTGCAGGCCCTGTGCGCCTCATAGAGATGTTTGATTTGATGACGAGCATGTTTAGACAAGAAGGACGTTACGAGAGCGGAAACATGGCTGTATTAAATACCAATCATCCTGACATTTTTAACTTTATTAGCGCCAAGAAAAATGATGGATACTTACCCAAAACTAATATATCAATAGGTATTACGGATGACTTTATGGAGGCTGCGGTTGAAGGTAAAAACTGGGATTTAGTTAACCCACGAACGGGTGAAGTTGAAAATACGGTTAAAGCACGTTCTATTCTTGATTTGGTTGCACAGTTAGCCTGGGCAACAGGGGATCCTGGTATTCTAAACTTATCGGCTATGAATCGGGGAACAGCGCTTGCCAATCCGCTACTTAAAAAACGTGGCATGATTATGGCTACTAATCCGTGCGGAGAAGTGCCGTTATATCCATATGAATCATGCAATTTGGGGTATGTAAACTTCACCAAGTTCATTGACAACGGAAAGTTTGACCACAAACGGTTGGCTGAGGTTATGAAGATAGCAACACGCTTAATGGATAACGTGATTGATGCTTCGTGGTTTCCGGTAAAAAAGGTTGATGAGTCAGTTCGTGCTCATCGCCGATTAGGAATGGGTTGTGTGGGTTGGGCAGATGCTTTGATTGATTTAGATATTGCCTACGATTCTGAGGAAGCGTTTAAACTTGCCGAAAAAGTAACTAAAACAATGTACGAGGCTGCGTTTGAATCATCGGTTGAGATTGCAAAAGAAAAGGGCGCATTCCCATTGGTTAAAGATTCAATCTGGGCTGACAAAAAAGAAAAACCTCGAAACGTGGCCTTGCTTACATTCCCACCAAGTAGTGGTAATGCAGTTATTTGCGAAACGAGTTTTGCGATTGAACCTCATTTTGCACTAGCGTACGAACAAAATATTTTAGGAGGAATGCGGCTTAAAACCATGAATGAAAAACTAAAAGATAGGTTAAAGGCCGCGGGTGTGTACAGCGAAGAGTTGATGCAAAAAATATTAGCAAATCATGGAAGTGTGCAAGGGATTGATGAAGTGCCCGCAGATATTAAAAAAGTGTTTAAGGTAGCACATGATATTAACTGGAAAGATCATATTCGTATGCAGGCTTCGTTCCAGAAATGGACAGATAATGCGATTACAAAAACGGTAAATATGCCATCAACGGCAACACCAGAAGACATTAAAGATGCGTATGTTCATGCATGGAAATTGGGTTGTAAGGGGTTAACGGTATATAGAGATGCAACTAAGAGTGAACAGGTGTTTGAGTTTGGCGATGGTAATAAGCCAGAGGAAGAAAAAGTGCGAAAATGTCCGGATTGTGACAAACCCCTTGTCCACGAACACAATTGTTGGAAGTGTAAGGAGTGTGGGTTTAGTGTGTGTGAGATTTAAATTTCGAATTGAACATTAATAATATATTGTCTTTGAAAAAGTACCGACGGTCGTATCGTTTAAAACGTATTAAGTCCTAGCTTAGGACAGAAAGGTAGGTGATAGTGAAGTACTCCCCGCAGTGCGCTAGTTTGGGTACAATCTAGACTTCTACGGGGCTTCTTTTGCTCCGCTACTCATGAGTATTCGGTTGTTACATCCACACCTTTTGACTCGTCTCCTTGTTTCTG
>Ga0210041_1000100_pt1 | contig 99209 bp, 84 predicted proteins | sample CryGeymeta201503_FD_183973 | JGI IMG/M metagenome (GOLD analysis project Ga0210041, IMG submission 183973) | Groundwater microbial communities from Crystal Geyser aquifers in Utah, USA - Crystal Geyser metaG 2015-03 (SPAdes) (version 2) | ecosystem: Environmental > Aquatic > Deep subsurface >... | reverse complement strand
AGCGGGAGAAACCCGAAATCTCGCTGGCGGAGCGAGCCGACCTGCTGGGGATCAGCCGCTCGAGCCTGTACTATGAGCCGGTTGGCCCGTCCGGGCAAGAAATTTCTATCAAACGGCGCATTGACGAGATTTACACCCGCTACCCATTCTATGGCTCGCGCCGGATGACGGTCGTACTTTGCCGGGAAGGACGAAGCATCTCGCGCCCGACGGTTCAACAATACATGCGTGAAATGCAAATAGCCGGGATTGCGCCGGGACCCAATACTAGTGCCGGAACTTTCCGATTTTGTAGGGTAAAAACGGCTGAATTGCGCCGTTTTTACCCTACAACTTTATAAAGTTCCGGCACTAGTCGTCCTTGCCCTGAGCACAAAGTCTACCCATACCTGTTGCGCGGGCTGAAAATCGAACGGGCAGGCTAGCCGCCACTCCCCGGACACACCCGCAACCCCGACGGTTTGTTAAGGTTCCTGCCATTCAACGCAATGTTAAAAAATCTAGAAAGGAGTCCAACCACCTTCAAACTACCCTTTTCCCTGTCGAAAAATCTTTACCACTTCATTATCTCATTGTTTCCTTGTTTCCTTGTATACTTGTTTCCTTACTCCTTCTCCCCCCTCTATTTTCTTCCAAAGCTCTAACACTTCCGCCGCGGCACGGATGATAAAATTCAACCCATGCTACCCGATTTCCGCGTCCGCCAACGCGACTACCTGCTGGAAATTTCCCGCGCTGTTACCCAGGAACTTGACCTGAAGAAGTTACTGGCGCGCATTTTACGCATCTCCATCGAATTGCTGGCAGGTCAGGCCGGGCTGATTGCGCTGAAAGAAGCCAGCACCTGGCGAGTCGCCACCGCGCACGGCATTCCTCCAGCCTTTTTGCGCTACCTCGAACCGCTTCTGGCAGAAGAACGCACCACCAACCTGGATGTGGATGAACTCAACAGCCTGCTCAAAGACCTGACCTACACCGCCAGCATGGGTTTACTTAACGGCGTGGGGCTATCCCTCATTTCTCATGGCAAAGTTATCGGCGTCATTTTCATCTTCCGCAACTACCCCGACCTGTTTTCGAGCAACGATAAACAACTTTTGCAATCTTTTGCCGACCAGGCCGCCATCGCCGTTTACAATGCCCAACTCTACGGGCAAGTTTCGTACGAACAACAACGTCTGGCTGCGCTGATTGATTCCGCCGCCGACGGCATTCTCATCCTCAACCCCGACCACACCATCGAGCGCGTCAACGACGCCTTTGAGCGCATCTACGGCCAAAGCGATGAAGCCCTGCGCGGAAAGCGCCACGAAGACACCATCCGCTGGGCAAAAAAGCCGGAGGGACAAACGCTGGAGCAAGCAGAGGTCAGTGGCTGGCCGCTGACCTCTGGCGCGTATTTGTACGTGGAGGGTGACCTGTTGCGCAGCGACCCGCAACCGTTGCCCGTTGGAATCACCTATGCGCCGTTATTGACCGACGGAAAATTAAGCAATATCTTCGCCACCGTGCGCGACATCACCCACTTTCGTAACGCCGACGAAGTCAAAGCCACGTTTATATCCGTCGTCAGCCACGAGCTCAAGACCCCAGTAGCATTAATCAAAGGCTACGCTTCCACCCTGCGCCGCGAGGATGTCCGCTGGGAGAAACACGTGGTGCGAGAGTCGCTAACCGTCATCGAAGAAGAAGCCGACCGCCTGGCGCACATGATTGACGACCTGCTGGACGCCTCGCGCCTGCAAGCGGGCGGACTCGCCCTCAGCCGGGCCGATGTCTCGTTACCGGTACTCGCTCTCCGGCTGGCAAAGCGCTTCCAAACCCAAACCACGCGCCACCAAATCAGCGTGGATTTTCCCTCCGGATTCCCGGCTGTCCTGGCAGATGAAACACGCATCGAACAGCTGCTTGCCAATCTCATCTCCAACGCCATCAAATACGCCCCCGGCGGAGAAATTGCCATCACCGGACAAAATTTACCGGAACAAGTTGTCGTTACCGTCAGCGATGAAGGCCCCGGCATTGACCCGCGCGACCTGCCCCACATTTTTGACCGCTTTTACCGGTCCGATGGCGCAGTACGCAAGACCAAAGGCGCCGGGCTGGGACTGTATCTGGCAAAAGCCATCGTCGAAGCGCACGGCGGGCGCATTTGGGTCGAGAATAAACCCGTCGGCGCAAAGATTTGCTTCTCGTTGCCAGTGGTCAGTAATCAGTTGTCAATCACCAATCATCAGAAATAAATTGCCATTTTCCCATTTCCCCTTTCAAGAAAGTCAATCTCATGCCAGAAACTCAAATTTCCTGCCCACGTTGCCGTCAAATCATTAGCGCCAACATAGAACAACTCTTCGATGTCACCAATGACCCTGCCAGCAAACAACGCCTGCTGGGACGAGTCTCCAACTATGCGCATTGCCCGCACTGCGGCTTTGAAGGCCCACTGACAACGCCGATGGTCTATCACGACAACGAAAAAGAACTTCTGCTGACGTATTTTCCCTCCGAGTTGGGATTGCCCGTCAACGAACAGGAGAAAATGGCCGGACCGTTGATTAGCCAGGTCACCAATAAACTGCCGCCCGAAAAACGTAAAGGTTATCTGTTGCGCCCACAAAGCTTTCTCACATTGCAGAGCATGATGGAGAAAATTCTAGAAAAAGACGGCATCACGAAAGAAATGCTTGACGGTCAACAAAAACGCATCAACCTGTTGCAGCGCCTGATGCAGGCTTCTGCACCCGACGTGCGCGCCACAATCATCAGCCAGGAAAAAGACTTGTTTGATGAAGCTTTCTTCGGCATGTTCACCCGGCTGATCGAAACCGCCCTGGCGCAAGGACAAGAACAAACCGCCCAGGCGATGGGCGCTATTCAACAAGAGTTGCTCGACCAGACGGATTACGGGCGCAAAATCAAAAGCCAGTTTGAAGAAATGGAAGCGGCGGTAAAGACTTTGCAAGAAGTTGGGCAAGGGCTGACGCGTGAAAAATTGCTGGAAATTTTCATCACAACCGCATCCAACGACCGGCTCAAGGCGCTGGTTTCACTCACACGCAACGGCCTCGACTACTCATTCTTTCAAATGTTGACCGAACGCATCGAAAAAACAGCCGGTGATGAACGCAAAAATCTAGAGGCGCTGCGCGAGACCCTGCTCGACTTCACCAATCAAATGGATAAAGCCATGGAAGAACAAATGAAAGTGGCTGACGCCTTCATTGAACAAATTTTGGCTGCGCCCGATATCGCCCAGGCCACAGCGCAAAACCTCGACCGGTTCAACAATGAAGTTATCGGCCAGGTGTTTGAGACCAAACTACGCGAGGCTTCGCAGAAAAAGGATACCGCCCGAATGCAGAAGTTACAACAAATGGTGGCGATCCTGCAGCAGGCCAGCGCCCCGCCCGAAATGGAACTGATTCAACAATTGGTGGACGCGCCCAGCGAAGCCATGATGGAAGAAATTCTGGCTGACAACGAAAAAATGGTCACGGAAGAACTCGGCGGCATGTTCGCAGCTCTGATGCAGCAGGTGGAGCAACAAGCCACGAAAAACCCCGAAGCCGCCGAGCTTCTGCCCAAGCTCGAAGCCGCCTACAGTGTGGTAATTAAGTTTCAGATGAAGAAAAAATTGCGCTAGCGGCAACCCAGCGTATCTACGCGTCAAAAAGCGTCCCAGAGGCTTTTGGTAGCCTTTGGGACGCTTTTTTAAACCAATGTTCGTAATGGTTCAGGTTGGAAACTTTTTCGCCCCCCCTTTTTTTGGAGTCCGCCGACGCCGTCCGTGAGCCGCATCATCGGGAAGGTCTAACTCTCCGCCGGATTGTCAAGACGAATGCCATGTCCCCGCAGGGTGGTGATATAACCTTGGGCTGTATCCATCTCAGCTAGGCGATCGCGCAGACGGCGGAGCAAGGCGTCAAGCGCCTGATCCGAAACACCAGAAGATTGCTCTTCCCCCCAAACAGCGACAATTAAATCACCGCGCGAGATGACTTTCCCCGGCGATTGGTACAGCACCCACAGAAGTTGAAATTGTTGCGCAGAAAGCGGCGGCGACATTTGCCTGCCATGTAGCCAAACCTGACGCGAGCGCATATCCAACATCAGCCGCCCGGCGCGCAAAGGTGACTCCAGCGGCATGGTGGCATCAGAGTTGAGAAAGAGAAATTCCTGCGCCAGCGCTACCTGAATAATATCGCCATCCTGCAGCGTCACTGGCGAAGTGAGCGCTTCGCCATTCCGCTGCGTGCCATTTTTACTCCCCAAGTCTTCAATCACAACACCGCCAGCCAGCGGGCTAACACGCACATGGTAGCGAGAAATCTGCCTGTCAGGGATGACGACATCGCAACCCGAATCACGCCCCAGCACCAATGGACGGTCAAGTGTCCAGCGCTCACCTTTCAGCGGGCCGTTTTGGGCAATCAAAACCGGGGCTTCTTGTTCCATCAACATTGTGCAACACTCCTACAAACGAGCCTATCACGAGGCCAATGCGCCCATGCAAAGATGAACCATCAAACACACGTTATAATATAGCAGAAATTTCTGTTCTGCGCCAAAATACGCCGAAATCAGCGCAGAACCAACCCTGCATTACTGGAGAAGTCGCCGAATGCCCCTGCCGCTCAAATCAGGCGAGGTATTGAGCGAACGGTACGTTCTGCAAGAACGCATTGGTCAGGGCGGCATGGGAAATATTTACCTTGCCGATGACCGCGTACTTGCCGGGCGGCACTGTGCGCTTAAAGAGGTCGAACACGACCGCAACCTGCCCAAGAAAATTCTGAGCGAGGCCCGCGAGCAATTTTTGCGCGAGGCCACTGTTTTGGCGCGCCTCGACCACCCCAATTTGCCCAAAGTTTCAGATTTTTTCTCTGTGGGCGCACGCGACTACCTGGTGATGGATTTTGTGCCGGGCAAAGATTTGCGCACGCTGATGCTGGAAGCCAAAGCCCACAACACCTTTCTTGAAGAACGCACCGTTCTTGACTGGGCAGCGCAACTGTGCGATGCGCTAACGTACCTGCACCGTCAAACGCCGCCAATTGTGCACCGCGACATCAAACCCAGTAACCTGAAATTAACGCCCGACGGCCTGCTCAAGTTGGTAGATTTCGGCCTGGTCAAGGTTCTTGCGCCCGATGAAGAAACCATCACCATCATTCAGGGGCAGGGAACGGTGCTGTACACCCCGCTGGAACAGTTTGGGGGCAGTCAAAACCATACCGACGTGCGCTCCGATATTTTCGCTTTCGGCGCGACCCTCTATCACCTGCTCACCAATCAGCCGCCCGCCGACGCCCGCCAGCGTTTTTTACACCCTGAAGTTTTGTTGCCGCTACGGCGCATTAACCCGGCCATTTCCATGCGTACCGAGCGCGCCATCCTGTGGGCAATTGAACTACACCCCGACCTGCGGCCGGATGCCATCGAAACCCTGCGCCAATATCTTTTTGGTACCAAAGAACTGCCCAACCGTCCGCTCCACACGCGCCCGCAACGCAGGCCAGCGCTGGAAGCGCTGCTGGCCCCGCCAGAGAATCTACTTCTGGCCGCTGGCGTTGCCCTGTTGTTCATCGGGCTGATTGCCACACTAGGGCATTAATCCTCGTCAGGATAATTGCCCAGCAACTGTTCTATCCGCTCCAGCACGTCATCGTTCAACTTTTCCACCGCTTCTGCCGAATCGAGATTCTCCTGCAACTGCGCCGGGCGCGTCGCGCCGGTGATGACCGTGCTGACTTCCTTACGACGCAGCAGCCAGGCCAGCGCCAACTGCGCCATCGAAATATGCAAATCTTGCGCCACCTGAGTCAATTGACGCACAATCACCACACGCTCCGGCGTAATTCGGTCGCGTATCCAGGCCATGCTATCCATCGAAGCGCGCGTCCCCATCTCAATCCCATCGTTATACTTTCCCGATAAAATTCCATAATACAACGGGCCCCAGGTCATCAACCCCAGGCCATGCTCATGGCAAACCGGCGCGAGTTCCATCTCCACCCGGCGGCGGTGAAACATATTATATTGCGGCTGTTCCGCCGTCGGCGGAAGCATATGATGCAAATTTGCCACATGAATCGCGTCCGTTACCTGCCATGCGCGCCATTCTGACGTTCCCCAATATAAAATTTTTCCCTGACGCGCCAGCGAATCCATCGTATAGACCACTTCATCCACCGGCGTATCCGGATCAAAACGGTGACAAAAATATAAATCCAAATAATCCGTTCCCAACCGGCGCAAGGAAGCGTTCACCGACTCGCTAATATGCTTACGAGAAAGCCCGCGCCCGTTCGGCCCCGAGTTCGTCGGCCAAAAAACTTTACTGGAAAGCACCAACGCCTCGCGTGGCAAATCCAGAATTGCCCGCCCCATCACTTCTTCCGACTGCCCGTTGGCATAAATATCCGCATTATCAAAAAAATTCACCCCAGCATCATACGCCGCGTGCACCAGGTCGCTGGCAACCGCTTCATCAATCTGCCCGCCAAATGTCACCCACGAACCGAGCGAAATTTCACTCACCTTCAAGCCAGAACGTCCCAAACGCCGGTAGTGCATCGCGACTCCTTTCAGGGGGAAAACGATCAGGGCCGAGCCACGTCCACAACCTGGCCTAGCCCGTTAATTGTCAACAGCCATTCCGAACCCGATAGAAACTGTCCAAATAAAGTAGAATCCGGGATTTCATATTCCAAAACACCTTTGGTTGTCTGAAAATAAGCCCAATAATGTTCCGAGCGCGCGCCTTCGCGCCGTGTTGCGCTCACATCTACTAGCGGCCAAGCCGGGAATAGGTCATCGCCTTGCGCCGTCGCCTGGTCAGCGGCTTGCCATTCCAGCGCCGAATACTGGCACATATCATCATAAACTTCGTAAACGCAATCCTGCACCACTTCAGCGTAACCGTTGCCCTTGTCCACCGAATACGGCGTGCCACAGACTTCACGCGCATTCGGCGCGGGTTGCTCCTGGCTGCTGCGCACTTCCTGGCGGCAAGCCAGCGTCTCAGCATCGGCGGGAATTTGGTCGCGCCAGGTTTCACGCGTCACTGGCCGCAAATCTTCGACAACAATTGTCCGTTCCCAAGCCACGCGCTGCACCAGGCCTGAAAGCGCCTCGGTGCGTAAATAGAAAAAGCCCACCACAACACAGCACATCAGGATGAGCGCGATAAGCGGGATTGCCATCCAGGGGCGCATACCCGCGCCCAAGCGTTTGCCCGCTCCGGGCTGGTTCGGGAGTGGGCCAGCCGCCGATGTTGCCGCCAAAACGGACGCCGCCGTCCCTCCACAACGGACGCATCGGCCAGCGTCTGGAGCATTTTCCGCTCCGCAGGCCGGACAAATCAGCGTTTGCGCATTTCCCGCCGCTAAAAGTACCTTTCCAGCCTGGCGCCGCGCCCCTTCCGACAAGTCGCCGCCACACTGCTGGCAAAGTTTTGCGCCGGCAGAGTTGCGCGTGCCACAATACGGGCAATGAATATCCGCTGCTTTGCGCGCGGCTTCCAACGCGGCAGAATCTTCCAGCAAAGCCGCATCCGGGCGCATGCGAAACGCAACGTCTTGCGGCTGAGGCGAACCACACGCCGCACACGCCTGGCGCGAACCCGGGTTTTTGTTTGCGCAATTGGGGCAAACCCATTCCGTCTCTGCGTAACCGATGCTCTTCTTTGCCATTAGTTTTTATTTTGAACGCGAATCATCATTCCAAACGTACAGAAAACCTGGTCTTTGTCATTGACCAAACCCCAAAATGATGAATATTCGCCGGGTTCTTTGGGAGAGGTCATGGCGATATGCACCAAAATTTTATCGCCCGGGTATATAGCGTCGGGAATAAAAAATTCGTTGCGCTGCGCAGGGTCATTTTGCATAGAGGTTCCGCCCAAATACTTTACACGAACGCTATCCGTTTTCCAAATTTTTCCGCCTATGTTGAAGATGCGCCATTCGGCCCGAAAGCCGTTACGCGGCGCATAAGTCGTTCCCTGCGCGGGCGAAAGATGGCGCATGTCACACTTCCAGGTTTCGGGCGTGGCGGTATAGAGAATATAGTTACCACTGCCATTGATCGGATTGGATGCCAATGTCGAAGGCAGGGGCAACGTCGGCCAGGGCGTCAGGGTAGGGAAAGGCGTCAGGGTAGGAACAGTGGTTATATTTGATGCATCTGGAAGAGCCGTAAAGGCGGGGTCGCGCGTGAATGAAGCAGTCGCCGTTGGGTAAGGTGTGTTGGTCGGCAGCGCTGCAATCGTCGCCGCGGCGATGGTTTCAATCAACGCTTTCGGGTCCTGCGCGGGCGCTGCCGCCGGGACACAGGCAGCCAAGAGTAAGGCTCCTACCAATGCTCCAAACAGCCAGCGATTAAAATTCTTCACAAAATAGCTCCTGTCTTAACGCTATCGTACCGATACACCAATGCGAAAATCGCAAAATACATCGCTGCCGTGTTGTAGGCCGAACCCGGCAAGATAGTCACCGCCAGCCTTGGGGGTGCGTAAAACAACCACAATATCGCGGGTGTCGCCTGGGGGGATGGTGTAAGCCAGCTCTTGCGAAGGGCCAAATTCGTACATTTTTGTGCCTTCCACGTAGATAATTTCCAGCGCGCCCTGACGCCATTCTTTTGCGCCCACGTTTTTAATCGTCCAGACAACGTAGAGCAACTTATCGGCCTTAACTTTTTTCCAGTCGATTGGTTTTTGTCCCATCACCATGCAGGCAAAATTTCCATGCCCCTGATATTTGCCCACTTCGCCGCCGCCAACAGGTAAATCGGTTTCAGACGGGGTTGGGCTGGGTTCGGTTGTACTGCTAGGAACGGGCGTAATAGAAAAGACAGGCACTGGTGTAAATAAAGGCGTGGGCGTAAACAACGCCTGGGCGGGGCGGCGCGTCATAGTGGCCGATGGCGGCGGTGTATTGGTCGGGAGCGCCGCAATCGTTGCCGCCACCATGGTCTCCATTGCTACTTGTGGGTCATCAATGGTAACGACAGGGGCGCAGGCTGAAATCGTCAGTGCAAGGAATACCAGAAAAACGAGGAAATTTCGCAGGGGAAAAATCACTTGATATTGACCTGAAAAGAAAATTCGCAAAACGAGTCGCGCCCGCGCATCAGCGCCCAGCGAGAGACATATTGGTTAATTTGTGTGGGCAAAATAAAGGTGAGCATAATGACACCGGTTTCGCCCGCGAGAATAGGCGCAGAAAGCTCGGGGGTCGTGCCTTTGGCAACCATGCGCTCGCCGCCACGAAATTCAAGGCGCACTTCCTGATTGTTCCAATCCTTGACGCCCACATTTTTAATTTCCCAAACCACGGTCAACAGGCGTCCTGATGGAGGATAAATTTTCCAGTCTTCTGGAACCTGGTTGGTGATTTGGCAGGAAAAATTTGGAGTTCCCTGAATATTATTGTATTCTGACCCGGCATCGGGCGTAGGCGTGCCAGATGGGACTTCGCTGGGAACGGGTGTGAAGGACGGGAAGGGCGTAATGGATGCAAAGGGGGTCTGTGTGGGGAGTTGTGTGGGCGGCAGGCTCGTCTCAACACCGGCAGGCTGTGAGGGCGCTGATGTACTCGTGGGCAGAGCGGCCACTGTCGCAGCAACCATCGTCTCGATAGCGGATTGCGGGTCAGCCAAAGGGGCGGCTACGGGAGCGCAGGCAGCAAAAAAAACAGCAGCCAGCCCAAGAATAGGAAAGAACTTTTTCACGCCGCTCCTTATGAAAACGGGGAGACTCCCAGACGGGAGCCTCCCCGTTTCTCAACTTCAACTACTTGACGGTGACGATGACGTAAAATTTACAGAAGACGCTGTTGCCATTGGCGAGACCCCAGTAGGCCGTGTAATAGCCGGGATTTTTGGGGCTATTCATATCTACCATCAGGGTAATTTTGCCATTGGGGGCGACGGCTTTCGTCAGGTCAAAAACATCGCCGCGAGTTTGCATCTTTGCGCCGCCGACGTACTTCAAATCGGTACCGGAGGTTTTCCAGCCGCTGGTGCCGGTGTTGCGGACGGTCCATTTGGCGTCAAAGATGTGGCGTGGCTTGAATTTCGTCCAATCTTTGGGGCTTTGGGAAATCAGTTTGCAGGCGTAGGGCGTGCCAGCCGAGAGGGCGCTATTCCAGGCTGAGAAGTTTGCGCCAGAAACCAGCGGCAGCCCGGCGAGCGCGGAGTCCGTCTGAACACTGACAGAGAGTGCGGGCGCAGCCTTGACCGACGAAAAGGCCGAGGCGAGAATTGCGAGGGCCGCTACGAGCGTTACCATCATTGAAAAGGGTTTGGATTGTTTCATGGTTTTCTCCTTCGGTATCATTATACACAATCAGCGGGCAGAAACCAGCCGCCAAAGGTACTTTCTATTTTTCGCTCTCGCCGCCGATGCCGAGCGGTTTCCACTTGCCCTCGTCCTTGAGACGGTGCTGAACGCCGTGGCGGTCGTGCAATTCGTCAAAGCCTTCGGGCTTGATGAACATTTCTTCACCGTCCAGCAGGGCGGTCAGGCCCTTTTGGCCGGGTTCAGGGCGTTTGGCACCCTTGTACTTGGCGGCCATGGCCGGGGTGTAATCGGTCGGTTCTTCGTAGGCGGTGACGTAGCCTTCGTAGTTACGCAAAATGATTTTGTGATCCGACATGCTGAGCAGGTAGTTGGGCATGACGGGGATTTTTCCGCCGCCGCCGGGCGCGTCTACAATATACTGCGGCACAGCGTAGCCGGAGGTGTGGCCGCGCAGCCCTTCCATGATTTCGATGCCCTTAGCGACCGGGGTACGGAAGTGACCGGCGCCCTCGACCAAATCACACTGATAGAGGTAGTAAGGACGGACGCGAATGCGCACCAATTTATGCACCAACTCGCGCTGAATGTGGACGTTGTCGTTGACGCCCGCCAGCAGCACCGACTGGTTTCCAAGCGGAATTCCGGCGCGGGTCAGGCGGTCGGCGGCTTGCTGCAATTCCAGGCTGATTTCGTTGGGGGTATTGACGTGAATGTTCAGCCAGAGCGGGTGGTATTTGGCGAGCATGTCGCACAATTCCTGCGTGACGCGCATCGGCATGAAAACCGGCACGCGCGAGCCGATACGGATGATTTCGATGTGCGGAATTTCGCGCAGGCGGCTGAGCAGTTCTTCCAAAATTTTAGGGGCCAGCACCAGCGGGTCGCCGCCGGAAAGCAGCACGTCGCGCACCTGCGGCGTGCGTTTGATGTAGTCAATCTGCATCTCAAATTCCTGGCGGTTGAAAGTCGCCGCCGGGTTGCCGACAATGCGCGAGCGGGTGCAGTAGCGGCAGTAAGAGGCGCACTGCGTCGTGACCAGCATCAGCACCCGGTCGGGGTAGCGGTGAACCAGGCCGGGCACGGGGGAATGTTTGTCTTCGGCCAGCGAATCTTCCATCATGGCGGTGAAAGATTGCAACTCTTCCGAGCGGGGGATAATTTGACGGCGAACCGGGTCGTCGGCGTCGTCCGGGTCAATCAGCGAAATAAAGTAGGGGGTAACATCCACGCGGAAGATGCCCTGCGTCTGCAAGGCTTGCCGCTCGCTGTCGGTCAGGTTCAACACTTTGCCGATATCATCCACGTTATTGAGACGGTTGCTTAATTGCCAGCGCCAGTCGTTCCATTTTTCAGCGGGAACGTCGGCGTAAATGGGGGCGCGTTTTGAAACAAAAGGTTCGGGCATGGGAAATCTCCGGGAAGTAGGAAGTAGGAAGTAGGAAGTAGGAAGTAGGAAGTAGGAAGTAGGAAGTAAAGAATTTAGCCGGAGGGTCGTGGTCGGGGCGAAAAAAACCGCCAAAATAGGGGTTGGCCGGAAGGCGAAGAAACATGCCACCATTGTAAGAGAATTCCAGACGAAGGTCAATCACCCGGAAAACGGGTAGAATTGAGGGGGATGCAGGGAAATAGCCAAGGAGAGAAGGAGAGCAGTGAAACAGGTAAAGCGCAGGCAACTGGCAACTGATAACTGACAACCAACAACTGGCAACCAACAACTGACAACCGGAGAACTTATGACAATCGAAGGAACACACGGCCATTGGGGCGATTTGCTCAAAGCAGGGCTAACGCCGCAGGAAGCCGATTTCACCGTCTTTGGCGTACCGTTTGACGGCCTGGCAAGCGCCCGCCAGGGAGCAGCGCAGGCTCCAGCCAGTATCCGCGCCTGGTCGCGGCATCTCACCCCGTTCAGCGAGGACCGCACCCGCCTTTCGACGATGAGCCTGTGCGACATCGGCGATTTCTCCGTGCAGTGCCCGGAAGTGGATTTTGAAATCATCCGCGCGCGGGTGGCCGCCCTGCCCAATATTCCGATCGCCCTGGGCGGCGACCATTCCATCAGCATTCCCGTGCTGCAGGGGCAGCGCCAGCGCTTTGCCGGGAAACGTCTCGGCCTGGTTTGGGTGGATGCGCACCCCGATTTGTGCGATGAATTCGACGGCTCGCGCCTTTCGCACGCCTGCGTCCTGCGCCGCGCGCTGGAAGCGGGCATCGAACAAAGCGATGTCTGCCTGGTCGGCCTGCGCTCATGGGAAGAACAGGAACTTGACCTGGTGGAAAATGGCCGTCTGAACATTTACGCCGCCGAACAAGTCGCCGAGCGCGGCATGAAGTGGGTCGCCAACGATGTGCGCCGCCTGCTGACCAAATGCGACGCCATTCACATCTCCTTCGACATTGACGCGCTCGACCCTTCCGCCGCCCCCGGCACCGGCATCCCCGATTTCGGCGGGCTGACCATGCGCGAGGCGCTGATTCTGCTCAAAAGCCTGCAAGGGCTGAAACTAGCCGGGCTGGACGTGGTGGAAGTTGCCCCGCCGCTGGACGCTTCCAACGCCACCGTCTTCGCCGTGCTAAAAATCATCATGGAATTTATTGGGCTGATTGCCCGCGAAAAACAGCTGAAAGGCAACCGATGAGCGACCTGCCAATTATCCACAACCCTAAAAACTCACGCTTTGAACTGACATTGGAAGGCCATACGGCAGTTCTTGAATACACGCAAAACGCTGAAAAAATGATTTTCACCCACACAGGCGTCCCCGCCGAATTAGGCGGGCGCGGCCTGGGCGGGGCGCTCGCGCGCGCCGGGCTGGAATTTGCCCGCGCAGAAGGCAAGAAAGTCGTCCCCCTGTGCAGTTTCGTGGCCGGGTACCTCGCCAAACATCCCGAATACGCCGACCTGGTGGCCTGAATGCCTTTTCTGCTGTTTGTCTGCACCGCCAATTTAATTCGCTCGCCGCTGGCGCAGGCTGCCGCCCAAAAGGTGATTAATGAGCGCGGCCTGACGGCGCAGTACCGCATCGAAAGCGCCGGAACCTGGGCGCAGGACGGCAGAGAAATTCTGCCGCAAACCTTGGCCGCTGCCCAAAAGTTCGACCTGCCGGGGTTGGAAAATCACCGCTCGCGCGAAATCAGCGCCGACCTGCTGCGCCAGGCCGACCAGGTGATTGTGATGACCCAAAATCAGCGCGAGGCCATTCTGGCAGAATTTCCCTGGGCCGGCGACAAACTACTGCTGATGAGCGCATGGGGCGGCGACGGCATGTACGACATCCCCGACCCGTCGCTGGGCGCAATCAGCATGGACGATGCCGCCCGCCTGATTGTGGCGCTGGCGCAAAAGAGCGGGACAAAACCCTGGGGAAAGCCAAAGCCCTAATGCAATTCCGCGAATAGGCGAATGATGCGAGTTTTCTAAAAACATTCGTGACTCCACTGCAAAAAGGCTCTTAACCACAAAGGACACAAAGTACACGAAGGTTAAGAGATGAAAGAATTTTTCTTTATGTTCCTTCGCAACCTTCGTGTTTGACGAGTTTTTGCAGCCGAGTCATTCGTGAAGTTCGCTCAGATGATACGAACCCCGCTTACGAAAACATCACCGTTGGCAAAAAACGTGGCGACTGGCGAACCTGTGCCGCCTGCTCAAAAGCGTAGGCGTAGCCAAGTAGTTTGGCCTCCGTCCAGGCCGCGCCAAAAAACGACAGGCCAAGCGGCAAGCCAAAGAGGAAACCCATCGGCACGGTGATGTGCGGGTAACCCGCCACCGCCGCCGCACTGGAAAACCCACCGCCGGGAAACTGGTCGCCATGCACAGGGTCAATCATCCAGGCCGCCGGGTTGGTCGGGGCAATCAGCGCATCGAGGCGCTGCGCCGCCATCAGCGCGTCAATCCCCTCGCGCGAAAGCCGCCGCGCCTGCTCCAGCGCCCAGGCGTAGCGCGGCGACTTCAGCCCACGCTTTTTTTCAGCCTGAAGCATACGCTCCTGCCCAAAAAACGGCATGATTTTTTCGCGTTCTTTTTCGTTATACGCAGTAATTTCGGCCAGCGAGCGGCGCGGCGCGGCGGGATGCGCCGCCAGGTAAGCGTTCAGATCAGCCCTGAACTCGTAGAGCAGCACTTCCAATTCGCTTTTGGCGTATTTGGATTCGTTTGCGAGGTTGGCCGGGTCAACAACTTCCGCGCCAAGCGCGCGCAGGATCTCCAACGCGCGCTCGAAGACTTGCGCCGCGCGCGCATCAGCGCCGAGGAAATTGCGACAAACCCCGATTCTGGCCCCGATTAATGCGGCGGGGTTCAGGCTGGCAGAGTAATCCACCCCAGCGCAAATCGCCGCTGTGGCCGGGTCGGCGGAATCGGGGGCGGCCAACGCGCCGAGCAGGATGGCCGCCTCGGTCACGGTGCGCGTCATCGGCCCGGCGGTGTCCTGGCTGTGGGCCAGGGGAATGATTCCGCTGCGGGAAATCAGCCCCAGGCTGGGTTTGAGTCCCACAATTCCGTTGATGCCCGCCGGGCAGGTAATCGAACCGTCGGTTTCGGTGCCGATGGCGGCGGCGCAGAAATTGGCGGCGACCGCCACCGCCGAGCCGGAGGACGAGCCGCAGGGTGTGCGGTCGAGGGCGTAGGGGTTGCGGGTTTGCCCGCCGCGGCTGCTCCAGCCGCTGGAGGAGTGCGTGGAGCGGAAATTGGCCCATTCGCTCAGGTTGGTTTTGCCAAAAATGAGCGCACCCGCCGCGCGCAGTTTTTCCACCAGGAAAGCGTCGCGCCCGGCCAGGTGACCGGCCAGCGCCAGCGAACCGGCGGTGGTTTGCATTTTGTCGCCGGTATCAATGTTTTCTTTGAGCAAAATCGGGATGCCGTGCAGGGGGCCGCGCAGATTTCCGGCGGCGCGCTCGGCGTCGAGGGAATCGGCCAGCGGCAGCGCGTCGGGGTTGATTTCAACGACGGCGCGGGTCAGCCCGTCCAGCTGGCGGATGCGCTCGAGGTAGGATTCGGTCAGTTGGCGGGCGGTCAATTGCCCGGCGCTCATCTGCGCCTGCAGCTCGGGGATGGAAAGTTCTTGCATGGATAGTCCTTGGGGCTTATGCGCGGAGTTTGAGCGCCCAAACTGCGGCGAAGAGGCCAGCCAGCAGCGCCAGCGCCGTCCAGAGCGGGTTAAGCGGCGGAGTTTTCGGCAGCACAAAGACGGCGGTTGTGCGCCCCGGCATGCTGAATTTTCCGCTGGCGCTGTCGAAATCGGCGCGCCGGACGGCTTCATCCGCCGAGGCGGCCTGAACGGGGTGCAGTTCAAATTTTTTCCCGGCCAGTTCGGCGGCAGTGAAAGTGACCGGTTCGGGGTTGGCGTTGAACAGGACGATAATTTCCGCAAAGTTGGGGTCAAGGTTGGCCGGGTCGCTCAGGCGCATCACAATCAGGCCGGGAGTTTGCTGCGGCCCGCTGTTAAGGAAACTGAGCGACTGCTGCACCTGTTCGGCGGTTTGCAGGCGGAAAAGCGGCGAACTTTTGCGAATTTTCAGGTTTTCCTGAAAAACCGCGGCGGCGAAACTGATTTCGGGCTTGCCCGCTTTCAGGGCCGGGTTCGCCAGCAGCGGGCGGAAGATGTCCCATTTGTCGCGGCCCTCGCCGGGCAGGCCAACGCCCCAGTTGTTGGTTTCCATCGTCCAGTCGAGTTTGTTGAACCAGTCGCCCGAATTGTACGAGTTACGGTCAAGCGATTTCGAGCGCAACAGATCGTCTCCCGCGTGGAAAAATGGCACGCCCTGGCTGAACGTCACCAGGCTGAGCGCCAGATTATTCATCCGCACCCGCTCTTGCAGGCTGGCGTTTTCCGGCGCTTTGAGTTGAATCGCGTCCCACAGGGTTTCGTTGTCGTGGGCGCTGACATAGACGATGTTTTCCTGCGGGTCGAGGGTGTAGCCCGCCGCCGAGCCGTTGTACAGCACCAGCCGCGCTGGAACGGTATCGCCATTGGCGCGAGTCAGCGAATAGTCGGCCAGGTTTCCCGCCAGGCTGATGCGAATCCAGTCACTGGTATCGAGCAGTTTGGCCTTTTGCATGTCGGCGCTGCGATTTTCCACGCCGTTGGGTTGAAAGAACAGGCCGGTGGCAAAACCCTGTTCGCGCGGGTCGCCGAAGGGGCCACCGCCGCGTACCGCATCGCGCAGGCGGTCGTTGAAGACGCCAATGCCTGTGCCGCCGATGTTTTGCTGGGTGGCGTTGACGCCGCGCGCGTTGTTGGCAACCTCGCCAAAATTCCAGCCTTCGCCGTAGATGTAAATGGACTTGCCATCCACGCCGTCTTTTTCGAGCGTCAGGGCGTCGAGCGCAGCGTGCACGGCCTGCATATCGGCCAGCATGTGATGACCCATCAGGTCGAAGCGGAAACCGTCCACTTTATAGTCGCGCGCCCAGGTGATGACCGAATCGACCATCAATTTGCGCATCATGGCGTGTTCGCTGGCGGTATTGGAACAGCAGGTGCTGGTTTCCACCCTGCCTTCGTCGTTCAGGCGGTGGTAGTAGCCCGGCACAATTTTATCCAGCACCGACTTTTCATCCTGTCCGCTGGCGTTGGTGTGATTGTAGACCACGTCCATCACCACGCGCAGCCCGCTCTGATTGAGCGCCTGCACCATCTCGCGAAACTCGCGCGTGCGCGCCGCGCCCTGCGGGTCGGTGGCATAACTGCCCTCCGGCGTGGTGTAATGATACGGGTCATAGCCCCAGTTGAAACCGTCCGCGCCATTGATGGCGCTGACCGCGGTCACCTGCCCGTCCGAATCGGGCGGCAGCGCGGCCAGGGTGGCTTCGTCCACCGTCTGCCAGACAGATTTATCTTCGTTGACACTGGCGATGTCGAAAACCGGCAGCAGGTGAACATGCGTCAGACCGGCGGCGGCCAGCGCGCGCAAATGTTGCATCCCGTTGGAATTTGGGACGGTGAACGCCAGGTAAGTACCACGCAGATTCTCCGGCACGCTGGAATCTGAAATGCTGAAATCGCGGATGTGCAGCTCGTAGATGACGCTGTCTTCGGGCGCGGCCAGCGGCGGCTTGCCGGTAGCCGTCCAGCCATCAGGTTGGAGCGCCGCGTCGGCCAGGTTCACAATCTGGCTGCGCTGGCTGTTCATGGAAAGGCTGATGGAATACGGGTCGGTGACTAGGTTTTTTTCGATTTTTCCGGTGGAGGGAACGTAGACCTGGACCTGGTAAAGATAGAATTTCCCGGCCCAGGCCGGTTCGCCCACCAGAGTCCACACGCCAGAGGTTGAGTCGCGCTCCATCGGCAGAATCGCCGCCGAATCGCCGGTCGGCGCGTCGAACAGTATCAGCGAAACCGATTTCGCAGTGGGCGCCCACAGGCTCAGGCTGGGAACAGTTCCGTTGAAGGCGACGCCCAGCGTCCCATCGAAAGTGAAAAGGTCATCCAACACGCCAGGAATCTGCACGCCGGTGACATCCACCACGCTGCCATTTTCATCGCGCACAATCATGGCAATCTGCGACTGCAGAATTTCGGTCAGCGTTTCGGGGCTTTGCTGCGGCACGCGGAAGGCGGTGAAGGCGGCCAACTGCGGAAATTTGGCCTTGATTTCGGCATCCGCGCCCGCTTTGAGATACTCCAGCGGAATTTCGCTGCCGCCGCTGACGCCGTCTGCCGTCAGAGCGAGCGCGGCTTCGGGCGAGTAGAAAAGCGAGTAGGTGTATTTGGGCGAGCCAACGGTGTTCCACAAAACCAAATCACGGCGCGCCCAGTGGGCTTTTTGTTTGGCGAGGTTGCCGCGCGGCGCACCATCGGTGCTGAGGGTAAATTCGTTTTTCACAGGGTCATATCCAAAGTAGATTTCGTCACCGTCTTTTTTAACGGTGAAGGATTGCGATTGAACCAGCAGGCTGGCGGAATCTTCGTTTTTCGCCACGCCCACCGCATACGTTCCGGCCTTGAGGGCGCGGGTGGCAAACGTGAACAGGCCGTCGCCATCCGGGTCTTGCAGCCAGGCGCGCAGGCAGGTTGGGTCGTTGTTGGCGGCGCAGCCCAGCGCCTGTTGAAAGTCGCCGACGGCGGTAAGAATGGGCGTATTGAAATTATCGGCGACCCAATGCGTTTTGTGGTCATAGTAAAACTTTACCAGGGTTGGCGCGCTGACTTCCAACGGAATATCGCCGCCGCCGCGCGCGGCATTTTTGCCGTAGTTTTCATCCCAGGTTCCGTTGAGGGCGGCTTTGTAACGCGGGCCCATTTTGTCGCTATCGTTACCGGGCCCAATTTGGAACTCGCCCTGCCAGATGTCGTCTTCGGCGTCGTAGGTCAGCAAAGTCTGCTCACAGCCGGGAGTCCAGTCGCCGGGGCAACCCAACTCGCCCTGATGCGTGCCGGGCAGGCCGACCATTTTCGGCGGCGGGGAGTCTTCGGCGCGGGCCGGCGAAGCCCAAACGCCGGTCAGAATAACGAGCAGAAAGAAGATGTTGAACCATTTTTTCATTGAAAGACCTCCTGCAAAGATGAGGCAGTTTTACCATAAAAAAATGCGGCGCAAGTCTTTTGACTTGCGCCGCAGCGATAACCAGCGAACACGTTTACTGCCCGTGAATGTAATGCTCCAACTGCTTAATCATGAAATCGCGCTCGTGGATGGCGTCATAAAGCACATCGCCGACCGAGACCACCCCGGCCAGTTTGCCGTTTTCCATCACCGGCAGGTGACGGATGCGTTTTTCGGTCATCAGCGCCATGCACTCTTCCACCGGCTGGGCGGCCTCGACATACAAGACTTTTTCAGTCATGATGTCGCGCACCAGCGCGGTTGCGCTATTGCGACCTTGCAACTCCACTTTGCGGACGATGTCGCGCTCGGAGAGAATGCCGACCACCTCGCCGCTTTCCATGACCAGCGCCGCGCCGATGTTGTGTTCGGCCATCATTTTCATCGCATCCAGCACGGTAGCGCTGGGCGCCAGCGAAAAAATGGAATTGACCTTTTTGTTTTTGAGCAAATCACGAACGGTTGCCATGTGAGCCTCCTGCGTTAAGTTGAAGTCAGTGTACCGAAAAGCAGGGACGTTGTCAACAAAGTGAAAAAAGGCACGGGCGTTTTACTGCCCGACAAAAGTCGCTTCGACGGTCATGCCCCAGCGCAGGGCAGGGTCGCCATCTGTCAGGCGAATTTTGACAGTGTAAAGCACGTCGCCACCCTGCGTTTTGGAAGACTGGCCGATGGCGTCCACGACGCCATTCAATACCACACCGCTGAGCGCATCCGGGCGGATTTCGACAGGTTGTCCAACGCTGACATTGACCACTTCCAATTCGGTTAAATCGCTGGTTTCAATCGTCCAGGCGCTCAAATCGGCCAGTTGAATTGCCCAGGTTTCCGGGCCAATCAACTGCCCAAGCGAAAGATTGACATCCGTAATCGTTCCGGCAAAGGGCGCCTGGAGCGAATAACCATCTAGCGCGGTTTGCGCGGCGGCGACCTGGGCATTGGCATTGTTCAGCCGGGCGTCAAGAATGGCTTGCTGTTCAGCGTTGGGGCCGGATTTCGTCAGGTCGTAGACGCGCAGGGCTTCGGCTTCGGCGGCCAGCGCAGAATCGAGCGCGGCGCGCGGGGCATCCACCTGGCGGCGCAGGTCTTCAATTTTCCGCAGCGCATCGTTGTAATTGGCTTCCGCGGTGCGCAAAGCATCTTCCGCGGTGCGGCGGGTGGGATTATCAGCCTTCAGGTCTTTGTATTTATCCAGCTCGGTCTGGGCATCGTCCATCAGCTTTTTCATATCGCTAACGGTGGCGTCGGCGGTGTCAATCTGGTCTTGAATGGTGTTGGGATTGATTTTTTCCCAGGCCAGCTGCGCCGTGGCGCGGGCCAATTGCGCCTGCTGATAAGTCGTCCAGGCCTGGGCGCGATTGAGCGCTTCATTGCGCAAAAATGCGTCAGAAGCTTGCTGCGCCTGCGTGAGTTCAAGATTCGCAGCGGTGACGGCGGCGGCGGCCTGTTCGCTGTCCGCCAGGCGGACGAGTACGTCGCCCGCCCGAACAGTCTGGCCCTCGCTGGCGAGAATTTCAGCCACTTTTCCGCGCACGGAAAAAGACAGTTTGACATCCGCCAAAGGGATGACATGCCCTTCCGCCACCACCGTGGTCGGGTTGGCTGTGGCAATCGGCGCGGGCGTCGCCTGCGGAGAAGCGCACGCCGCCAGCAGCAGGGAGAAAATCATCAGGGAGAAGAAGGTTAGTTTTTTCATGGAGTCTCTTTCGGTTAGTTGTTGTTCGGGGTTCCGGTTATTCAGTTGTTCGGTTGTCCAGTTATTCGGTTGTCCGGTTGTTCAGTTATTCGGTTGTCCGGTTGTTCAGTTATTCGGTTGTCCGGTTGTCCGGTTGTTCAGTTATTCGGTTGTCCGGTTGTCCAGTTATTCGGTTGTCCGGTTGTCCGGTTATTCGGTTGTCCGGTTGTTCAGTTATTCGGTTGTCCGGTTGTTCAGTTATTCGGTTGTCCGGTTGTCCGGTTGTTCAGTTATTCGGTTGTTCAGTTATTCGGTTGTCCGGTTATTCGGTTGTCCGGTTTGAAGAATAGCGTTTATCATTCTGCATTCATCATTCTGCCTTTACTCATACGCCAGCACTTCGCGGATGGTAAGACGGGCGGCGTTGCGGGCGGGGACGACACTGGCCAGGGCGGAAAGCACAACCACCAAACCAAGCCAGATAAAATAGCCAAGCGGGGTAAATACTACGGTGATGGGGGTCTCAAAAACTGCCAAACTTACAATCGTGGAGAGCAAATAAGTAAATGGAACCGAAAGCGCCAGTCCCAACAGCCACGAAAGACTGCCAATCACCATGCCTTCCACAATCACCATGCGAATAATTTCGCCATCACCGGCGCCGATGGCGCGCATAATGCCAATTTCGCGGGTGCGCTCCAGCACGTTCATGCTCATCGTACCGGTCAGCCCCATCGCGCCAACGACAGCCGTCAGCACGGCCATAATCAGCAGAAAAATAACCAAAATGTCGAGACTTTCCGTTGCGTTGTCGAGCGCCGAAAGGCCGGGACGCGCCTGACGCAGTTTGTAGCTGCTGGCGCGAAAATGCTGGTCAAGCGCCTCGCTCAGCGCCCGCTGATAGGGTTGGTCGTGGGTGTCTGTGACTACGCGAAAAGAAACGGAGCGGTTGGCAAGGTTGGCCTCGCGTGAAAAATAGTCATACGTTCCGTAGGCAATCAACCCTTCGCGGTCAATAAACTTGAAAAAGCCCACCACCTGCCAGTGATCCGTGCGGCCATTGGTTTTAACCGTCAGCAGGTCGCCCGGTTTCAGGTTGGGAAAACTGCGCAGAATGCCCTCCGTCAGGGCAATTTGCTTGGTATCACCCGCCTGCACCCAGCGCCCGGCCACCGGCTGCGCGTCCACCATTTTGCTGCCCGCGGGCGGCGCCAGCACCGTCAGATTTTCGGCCACGCTCCCGTCGGGGAAAAGCACTTCAGCGGTGGCAAACGCCCAGCCTTCCACGTCCACCACGCCCGGCACCTGACGGGCAACATTCTCAATTTCGCTCAGGCGATAGGGTTTTTCAAAATCGAGGGTCACATCGGCGACGAAATAATGGCCGACATTATCCATGTAATCAAACAGGGTTGTGCGCACGTTGAACACGGCGATGAAAATCGCGCCGCCCATCGTCAGCGTAAAGAGCGTCAAAATCAGGCGATTTCTGCGCCGGAACGTGTTGCGCAGCGAAATGAGCAGCGGGCGCGGCAGATGGATTCCGCGCCGCAGAAGAGCTTGCGCCGCGCGAACCTGAAAATGTTCCCAGCGCGATTCGCGCTTTGCACCCGGCGTCGGCTTGCCCGCCGTTTCGCGGCCCGCTTCGCCGCTGATGGCGCTCAGCACCGTGATGCGTGACCCCTCGATCACCGGCGCAAACCCGGCCAGGAGCGGCACCAAAACGCCAATCGCAATTTGGATGATGAAAGCCATCGGCACAATGCGATAACCCAACAGGCTGAATCCCAACTTATCGGCGATGAAAAGCGCCAGACCGTAAGCGCCCTGTCCGCCCGCCGGAACCGCTATCAGCAGCGCCAACAGGCCAAAAGCCAGAATCAGCACCAGGTACATGCCAAAAATCTGATTGGCGCGCCCGCCAATCAGTTTCATCACGCCGATGTGGCGCAGATGCTGGTTGAGCAAGGCCGCCAGCGTGTTGGCAATCAGCGACGAAGACAGAAAGACAATCAGAATGCCGAGCGCCATCAAAATACCGAGGATGGCATTGACCGTGGAAGCGAGCGGATGTTCGTTGGTGAGCGCGATGCGGGAACGCGAAACGTCTTTGCCATTTTTCTCAATGCGCGAAACCAGATCAGCGGAAACGTTGCGGATGTGGGCTTCATCATTTTTGCCGCTGTCAACTGTGGCGTAGACGCGGTTGAAGGCGTCGGGCTGGCGCAGCGTGGGCAAAGTGGACATGGTCACATAAACGAAGGGCGGGGCCAGAAAATCGTCCGCGCCGGTCGTGGGGTCTTGCACAATGCCCACCACTTTCAACGTTTGCGTCGAGCCGTCCGAAAGTTCAAATACCAGGTCTTCGCCAACCGCCACCTGAAATTCCTTCAAAACCTTCTTCTCGACCACCACTTCACGTTTGCCGGGCAGGGGCGCGCCGCTGATGGGCGTCAGCAGATTGATGTCGTTTTTCTTAAAGTCATCCACCGCAACAATATCGAGCGCCGCCCACTGCGTGGAATTGACCGGGCGAGCGCGAATGGCAAAAATGCGCCGCCCAACTGCGCTTTCAATGTCGGGCGCGTTCTGCACCGAGGTTAGAAAATCGCGGTCGAAATCTTCCATGCGCAGTTCGATGTTGGCCGGGTGATTGGCGGCGTAGCTGGCGCTCATATCATTTTTGATGATGACATACGCGCCAGAAATCACCCCAATCGAAAAAACGCCAACGGCAATCGAAAAAACCACCAGCAGGGTGCGGGTTTTGTTATCCCACAAATCGGAAAGGACTTTACGCCAACGAGGTTTCATGGTTGTTCATTCTAAATTGGTAACTTTATTTTCCATCGCCCACGCGATGCTGGACAATGCGAGTGAGGGCCGCCTCGGTAAGCGGGGAATCTTTGAGCGCGGCGAGCAGCGCCTCGTGCGGAATAGCCAGCAGTTCCAGCGAGGCGTCAGGCGCGGCGCAAACGGTGGCGACGGCTTTTCCGCCCCGCAGCAGTTCCACTTCGCCGAAAAATTCTCCCGCGGCCAGACGCGCCACGGCGGAAGCGTGTTTTTTGCGCTCGATGGAAACTTCAGCCTGACCGGAAACGACGATGTACAGTTGGTCGACATGCTGGTCGCGGCTGAGGACAACCTTGCCAGGGGCAACGGTCTGCCGGACAGACTGTTTGGTGAGCGCCAACATTTGACGGTGCGAAAGCAGCGGGAAGGCCTGCGCCAGAGTCTCGTTAACCACTTCGCCATCCGAGATGATGATCGTGCGGCTGGTGCGTTCTGTCAGGCTGGGGTCATGCGTCACCATGACGACAGTCTTGCCTTGTTCGGCAAAATGCTGAAAGAGTTCGATGACGATGTCAGCGGTGCGCGTGTCGAGGTTGCCGGTCGGCTCATCCGCCACCAGCAAAGGCGGGTCATTGGCAAGGGCGCGCGCCAGTGCGGCCAACTGCTGTTGACCGGTGGAAACTGCCAGCGGAAGTTTTCCAGCCTGCTTTTCCAACCCAACCAGAGTCAGCAATTCCAGCGCGCGACGCGGACGTTCATCCACATCGTACATGCCGACGTAATCCATCGGCAGCATGACGTTCTCCAGCAGGGTCAGCATCGGCAAAAGTTGGAAAAACTGAAAGACAATGCCCATGTTTTTTCCACGCCATAACGAGCGCTTGCTTTCGCTCATGGCGTATAAATCCGTTGCGCCAATAAAAACTTTTCCGGCGGTGGGGCGGTCAATGCCGGTCATCATGTTGAGCAGGGTGCTTTTGCCGCTGCCCGATTTGCCAATGATGGCGACGAACTGACCTTTTTCAATGGTCAGGTCAACGCCTTTGAGCACGGTAAATTCACCGGCGGCGTTTTTAAAGGTTTTGACAACTTGTTGAATGGCAATCATATGAAAAATGAGTACATCACGAGATGATTTCGCCTTCGGACAGCACCAAATGGCGATTGAAGCGCGGCATCAGGCCGGTGTCGTGCGTCACCATGACGATGGTCTTGCCGCGCGTCACAAGTTTCTCAAAAACATCGAAAATATGGTCGGCGGTGACCGAGTCGAGGCTGCCAGTCGGCTCATCGGCCACCAAAATCGGCGGGTCATTCGCCAGCGCGCGGGCAATGGCGACGCGCTGCTGCTGTCCGCCGGAGATGTACGCGGGCAATTTGTTGGCGTGTTCGGGAATTTCCACCAGTTCAAGCAGTTCCATCGCGCGGCGGCGGCTCTCGCGCGGACGGTACAGGCCGCACAAATCCATCGGTAGCAGGATATTTTCCAGCAAGGTCAGCATGGGCAAAAGTTGGAAGGACTGATAAATCACGCCCATTGTGCGCCCGCGCCACAAGGCCAGGTCGTTTTCGCTCAGATGATGAACGGAGACATCGCGCCCGGCGCGTATAAGCACTTCGCCGCTGGTCAGGTGGTCTACACCGGTAATCATATTCAGTAAAGTGCTTTTGCCTGCGCCTGATTTGCCGACAATGCCAAAAAACTCGCCGGCGTTGATGGCAAGGTTAATCCCGCGCAAAGCCGGAAATTCCCCGGCTTCGGTGGCATAAATTTTGCTGACATCAAGCAGTTCAATCAGAGCAGAAGAAGTTGCAGACACACAGGGCCTCAAGATTTTTTCGCTGGACAATGTCCATAAATAGACTTATTCCAAAATTAGACTTTGTCTATTATAATTACAGTTACCCGCCTGTCAAGGCGCACGCAAATTTTCTATCAAAATTTTAATCTCTGCAGCGAGGCGATATGGAAGAAAAAAACAAAACCGATCGGCGCATTGTGCGCACCCGGCAGGCATTGCGCCAGGCGCTGATGGATTTAGTCCGCGAAAAGGGCTACGAAAACGTTTCAGTGGAGGAAATCACCCAGCGCGCCGATCTCGGGCGGGCAACTTTTTACCTGCATTATCACGACAAAGAAGAGTTGCTGCTGGATGAGTTCAGCGAAATGGCGCGCGAGCGGGTGCAAGCGCTTTCGGCCATTCCCTTTTCGCAATGGCTGCCGGCGCTGGAAGATGGCAGCCTAGTCAGCGAAAATAAAGCCGCGCCGCCATTTTTGTTGATTTTCCAGCACGTTACCGAAAACGCGCAGTTGTACCAAATTCTGCTCAAAAACCAGAGCTCCAATCGCATTGCCGAGCGCATCCGCGCGATTGTGACGCAGTCCATCAACGATTTTGTGCAGGCCAAGGTGGACAGCGATGACCCGATTCCACTGTTTGCGGAAATTCCGGTGGATTTGCTGGCGGCCTTCTTCTACGGCGCATTGGTCAGCAGTATTGCCTGGTGGCTGGAAAACCCCGCCTACTCTGCCGAGGAGATGACGCGCATGTTTCAGCGCATGTTTTTGCCCGGCGCCCAGCGCGTCATCGCGGCGAAAATCAGCGACTTGCCCACCACCAAAAATCTCTGATAGGATTCGATAGCCCAACACACTACAATCAGCCCATGAGCAAACAGACTCTCCTCACCTTCAACGCCCCCGCGCCCGATGTGCAGGTTTTTACCCTCACTGGCGCACCGATAAAACTCTCCGCCTTCTGGCAGGATGCGCCACTGGTGCTGGCCTTCACCCGTCATTTTGGCTGCCCGCAATGCAAAGAGATGATGGATGAACTGCACGACCTGCGCCCGCAGTTGGAACAACGCGGACTGCGCCTGGTGATTGTCACCCAAGGCACGCCGGAACAGGCCGCCGCTTTTTGCGCCGAGCGCGCCCCCGGCGCAACCTGCCTGGCCGACCCCGAACGGCTGGCCTACGCCGCCTACGGGCTGAGTCGCGGTTCAGTCTGGCAAACCCTGCTTTCGCCGCGCATCTGGCAGTCCAACCGCCGCCTGAAGCGCGAGAAAAACTTCTCGCCCGAGGTTCCGCCCGCAGGGCAAGACGCCTTTGTCAGCTCGGGCACGTTTGTCATCGGGCGCGATGGGCGCATCCGCCTGCCATATTATTATCAGGATATCGCCGACCATCCACCCGCCGATTTGCTTTTGCACGGGCTGATGGGCATGAGCTGGAACGACCCGCTCGAAGGAAGCCTGAAACCCAATGAATAATTTTTTTCTGGCCGCTTATCTTTCCTGGCAGGAAGTCTGGCGCAATCGTGGGCGCTTTTTGCTCGTCAGCCTGGTGATCGGGTTGATTACCCTGCTGGTCTTGTTCATCGCCGCGCTGGGCGAAGGACTGGGCAACGCCAACCGGCAGTATCTCGATAACCTGGACGCCGACCTGCTGGTCTACCGCGAAAAAGCGGATTTCATTATCCCCGCCTCGCGGGTGGAACGCTCGACTGCACGCGCCATCCGCCGGGTGGAGGGCGTCGCCGATGCGGGCGGAATCGCCACATCGAGCGCGGCCATCCTGCTCGCGGACGGAAAAACCCTGAAAGTTTCGCTGCTGGGCGTGGAGCCTGGCCGCCCCGGCGACCCGGCGGTGACGCAGGGACACGCCCTGGCCGGAGACGAGGCCAAAGAAGCGGTGGTGGATTTGAACATTTTGCAGCGTTCGGACGTGAAAGTTGGCGATTTGATTACCCTGCGCGTAACGCAGGGCACCAAAGATCAGCTCTACAAGTTGCGCGTGGTGGGCGCCACCGACGGGCAGTTGTATACTTTTCAGCCGTCCATTTTCGTCCCCTACGGAACCTGGGACCGGGTGCGCACCAAATCAGACGCGGAGCTTAACCAGCCATCCTCCACCGTCAACGTGGTCGCCGTGCGCATGGCGGCGGGCATCTCACAGACTGAGCTAAAACAGCGGCTAACCAATCAGGTGACCGGCATCGAAATCGCCGATATTCCGACCGCGGTTGCCAACGTGCCCGGGTTTTCGGCGCAGCAAAGCACGGTGCAAACCCAGGCGGTTTTCACCCTGCTGATTGGCGTGCTGGTCATCGGTGGCTTTTTCCAGATTCAGATTTTGCAAAAAGTGCCCCAAATTGGCGTACTGAAAGCCATCGGCGCGGATAATTTTCTGGTCGGCGCGGCGGCAGTGCTTCAAATCATCATCACCACCGTCATCGGCGTGGCGCTCGGCGGCTCACTGGCCTTTCTGTTTTCGCTCAGTTTCCCCCCCACCGTGCCGATTATCTTCAATGGCGCCAATTCTGCCATTGCGATTGTCGCCCTGCTATTGATTGGCCCAGTCGGCGGGCTGGTTTCCATCTTCTACGCCGTCAAAATTGAACCGCTGAAAGCCTTGCGCCTGTCCTGACCCTTCCAAAACTCCTATGTCTATCGCCCTCGAAGTCAAAAATACTGTCAAAATTTTTCCATCTGACGCCGGAGAAATCCGCGCAGTGGATGACGTCTCCTTTTCCGTCAACGCTGGTGAATTTGTGGCCCTGGTTGGCCCCAGCGGTTCCGGCAAAACCACCATGCTCTCCATTCTCGCCGCCCTGCTGACGCCCACCTCCGGCCAGGTATTAATTGACGGCGTAGATTTGGCGCAAATGAGCGAAGCCGAGCGTGTGGCGCTGCGCCGCGAAAAAATCGGCTTCACCTTTCAATCCAACAATCTGATTCCCTACCTGACCGCGCGCGAAAACGTGGGGCTGATGCTGCGCCTGAATGGACGATTCGACCGCGCCGGAGCCTTGCGCTCGGAAGAACTGCTGGCGCGCCTTGGGCTGGCCGAGCGCCTGAACAACCTGCCTGCCCAAATGTCGGGCGGACAGCAGCAGCGCGTGGCGATTGCCCGCGCCCTGATTCACAACCCCAGCGTCGTCCTGGCCGACGAACCGACCGCCAGCCTAGACACAGAACGCGCCTATCAGGTGGTGGAAACCTTTGCCGCGCTCATTCACGAAAACAACCGCGCCGGAATTATGGTGACACATGACCTGCGCATGTGCCAGCATGTTGACCGGATTTTGCAGATGCGCGACGGCAAATTGGTGGCCATTTACGAAACGCGGGAAGAAATTTTGCGCCTTGCCAAAGGCGAGTAACGCGTTACAGTTTTTCCAAAAACGCTGCCGGGTTTTGCAAAAAATCACGCATCAGGCGCACATGCTCCAGTTCATCAAAGTTCACCCGGCGGGCCTGGCCGCCATCGAGCGAGAAAATCGCCGCGCCAGGAAAAGCCATCAACATCGGGGAATGGGTGGCGATGATAAATTGGCCGTTTTGTGCCACCATTGCCTTCATGGCCGAAATCAGCGCCAGCTGGCGAATGGGCGAAAGCGGCGCTTCGGGCTCATCCAGCAGATACAAACCTTCCGGCACAAAACGATTCTGAAAAAGGGTGAGAAAACTCTCGCCGTGTGAACGCGCATCCAGGCCCGATTCGCCGTAGCGGCGGCGCATATCGGCCAGTTGGCCCGCCGCGCTCATTTTCGCCAGCGCTTTGGCGTAGGCAGAACGGTTCTGATAGTCGCGGTCCACGTCACGCAAGTCGGCTTCCATTTCGGCGCGCAGTTCGTTTTGGGCTTTGGCGTAGCCGAAGAAATCTTCGGCGCGCAGAAAAAAGCCACGGCGGGTGCGCTTGTTCCAGGCCAGGCTGAAATACTTCGCCAGTTCGCGCGCGGGGGCCAGGCTTTTATCCGTGCGCAGCGGCTGGCTACCCACCGTCACCATGTCGGCGGCGCAGGCCAGCGCTTCGAGCAAGGTGGATTTGCCGGAGCCGTTTTCTCCCACCAGCAACGTTACTTCCGTCTCAAAGCGCATTTCCTCCAAATTGCGAATCAACGCCAGGTTGAAAGGAAAAGCCTGCGGTTCCGGTAAAGGCCGCAGGCTGAGTGAGCGCAGGTGAGTCATAGTTTTTTCTTTCGGGCTTTGGCCGCCGGGCGGCGAAAAGGCGGCATTTCGCTGGCAAGAATACGGCAGCGAGTGGGGTCGAGCAGTTTGTTCCACAGGCTGGGGTAATTCATCGCAAAGGCATCGGGGTCAAGCGCCGAGGTAATCACTGTTGGCAGGTTGTCGTAGTAACGAAAGTTGAGCAGTTGGTAAAGTTTATCTTCGGCCCAGTTGGAATTGGCGTTGCTTTCTTTCAGTCCGTCCAAAATTAACAGCGGCGCGGTACGAATTTCATAAAAGCGCCGGTCAAAGTGGACTTCGGTATTCGGGCGGAAGGTTGCCCGAAAATAATCCAGCAGCGAGGCAACATCCGCCATGACGACCTGCCCGCCCATTCCGGCGCGGTAATTGCCAATCGCCGCCGCCAGGTGGGTTTTGCCGCAGAACGAGGGGCCGAGCAGCACCAGCCAGCCATTGGGCTTGTCGGCAAAACCGGCGGCGGCGTCGTGCATTTCTCGTAAATTTTTGATGTGTTCCGCCGAGACTTTTTCGTGTTCGATGATGCGTTCTTTGGTGGCGAAGCCGCCCGTGTTGCGCCGCTCGACCGATTTGACGGTGACGCTGTCGTGGCCGATTTCGTCCTCGCGCCCGCTCCAACTGAGAAAGGTCATCGCCTTGATGTCTTTCAGCGAGAGCATGGACAGGCCGGGATTGCTGGTTTCCTCCGGGTGACGGTAATCCATCGTCACGATGCGCACATGCCGCACCAGGTCAGAATCCTGCAGGCGCGAGCGGATGCGGCTTTCAATTTCGTCCAACGCCAGGTTGGTCGTCACCACCGTCGGTAGTTTGTTGACGTAGCGGTAATTGACAATCTGAAACAGTTTTTCCTGCGCCCAGCCGGTGGCGTTGTGCGTACCGAAATCATCCATCACCAGCAACCCGGCGTTGCGGATGTCGTCAAAACGCGCTTCAAAAGTGGTTTCCGGGCTGTTGTAGGCGAAACGCAGACTATCCAATAAATCTGGCACGGTGATGAACAGTGTCGGCACGCCGCGCTCCACCGCCGCGTTGGCAATCGCCGCCGCCAGATGCGTTTTGCCGCAGCCGTAGGAACCTTCCAGTAAAACCCAGCCGTCCAGCCGCGCCGAAAATTCCTGGCAAATGCGGCTGGCTTCTTCCAGGCTGTCTTTTTCCAGCTGCGTCAGGGCATCTTTGGCTTTGGGGTTGCCCGCCGCCCTGAAATTTTCAAAGGTCAGATGGCTCAACCGGTCGAGGCTGCTCAGCGCGTAAAGGCGGTTGCGCGCCTTCTCGGCGCGGTCCACGCTGCGGCAGACGCAGGCTTCAATTTTGCCAAATTTTTCATCTCCCACTGGCACATCCCAGCGAAAATAACCAACGCCGCCGCAAATCGAGCAGGCGGGGTCGCCCAGCGGCTCAACGCGCGGCTCAATCCTGGTCGAAGAAGTCGGAGAACTGGCTGTTGGAATATCGCTGCGAATTTTTCCCAGCGTCTTCGCTATTTTTTCTTTCATCTTTACCGTCCTGTTTCCAACGCTTCAAAATGGCTTGCACATAATTCCAACTGCGCTTGTTGCGGCTGACGGCAATTTCAAACGCCTCGTAAATCCACTCTGCCGGGTACTCCGTCTCTGCCTCGCGCAGCATGTCGGCCAGCATCGGCGTCAGCGGGCCAATATTCTGCTCGTACAGGCCGAAAATTTGTGATTTGTGCTGAAACCCTTGCGGGAGAAGGGCGGAGTCGCCGCCCGCAGATTTTTTCAACGCTTCAGCCGTCACCCGCCCGCGCGGCGAATTCAACACATACAGGCCGCCCGCATCCGGCCCCGCCCGCAGCAAGATTCCGCGCCGGACGGCTTTTTCCAGCCCAGAATCCAAATCTGCCGCAGAACACCCGCTCATCCATTCCGCGTCGGAGGCGATTTCGTCCCGTGAAAGGAAGCGCTGCGCGCTCTGCATGTGCTCAATGCGCCACAGCACGTACAGCGCCATTTTTAGCTCGTCCGCGTCGCGGATTTGGCTCATCAGCCGGAAAAGCGCGTCGGGCACCTGGGTAAAGGTTTCAGACGAGGTGAAGCCGGGGAAGGCGGGGGTTTCGCTCATCGCTGCGCCGTTACAATTCCACCGTTCTGGATGCGGCGTTTTCAAACTTAGTCAGGTTGTTGCGGAAAATCAAATCAATGCTGCCGACGGGGCCATTGCGGTGTTTGGCAACTTTGAGATGGGTCACATTTTGCATGGTGGTTTCTTTCTCGTCGCGGTAAATGAACATGACGATGTCCGCGTCCTGTTCCAGCGAACCGGATTCGCGCAGGTCAGAAAGTTGGGGTTCTTTGTCGGCGCGTTGTTCCACCGCGCGCGAAAGCTGCGCCGCCGCCAAAATGGGGACATCCAGCTCGCGCGCCAACTGTTTCAGCGCGCGGGAAATGTAGGAAACTTCCTGGGTGCGATTGTCATTGCGCGTTTCCGAACTCATCAATTGGATGTAATCCAAAATCACCAGGTCGAGGCCAAATTCCATGTGCAGGCGGCGGCATTTTGTGCGCAATTGCAGCGGCGTCAGACTGGGCGTGTCGTCGAGGAAAATATGCGTGTCGCCCAGCACTTCGATGGCGTGGTTGAACAAATCCAAATCATCGGGGCTGAGTTTTCCGGTGCGTAGTTTTTGCGAGTCGATGCCGGTGTTTTGCGCAATCAGACGCTGTACCACCTGCTCGTTGGACATTTCCAACGAGAAAACGGCCACCCGCTTCCGGTGATGCAGCGCCGCATTGTTGGCGACGGTCAGCATCCAGGCGGTTTTGCCCTGGCCGGGGCGGCCAGCCACAATCAACAGGTCGGAGGGCTGCAGGCCGCCGGTCATTTTGTCGAGGTCAATAAAGCCGGTGGGCACGCCGACGATTTCGTCGCCGCGCTTCATCAACTCGTCGACGTGGTCGTAATAATCCGAAAGCACTTCGCGGATGGGGCGCACATCGTGGCGGGTGCGCCGTTCGCCAACGTTGAAGATGGCTTTTTCGGCCTCGCCCATCACCGTTTCGATGATTTCTTTTTCATCGTAGGCCAGGGTGGCGATGCTGTTGGCCGCCGTCAGCAGTTTGCGCCGGATGGCGGCGGTTTCGACAATTTTGCCGTAGGCTTCGGCGTGCAGGGAAGACGGCACCTGATTGAGCAGGGCGGTCAGGAAAGCCGGGCCGCCAATCTCGTCCAGGCGGCCCATGTCGGCCAGGGTTTCCGAGACGGTCAGGTTGTCCACCGGCAGGCGGCGGTCATGCAGGCTGGTAAACGCTTCCCAGACAAATCGCAGGCGGTGAATGTAGAAATCTTCGGCGACGAGAAACTGCGCCAGGTCATAATACACTTCGGGATTAATCAGCACAGCGCCAATGACGGCTTCTTCCGCTTCGCGGCTGTGAGGCTGGCCGGTGGAAGCGGAAGAAGTTTCTGCGCCGCTGTAAGCGGCTTCCTCGCCAAAAGGCGATTCGTCTTCCGGCTGGGATTCGGGCGGGGTAAATTCGGACATGAGGGGATAGTTTTCAGTCGTGCAATTTTTTAGTTATCCGGTTGACCGGTTAGCCAGTTATCCAGACAACCGGGCAACCGGCTACTCGGACGCTGGAGTGCCGTCCGAGTCGTCCGGTTTTTTCTTGTCGAGTTTGGTCAGGAAATCTTCAAAAATGGAAAGGCGCGAGGAGTCTTCCGTTTTTGTGGCAGAGTCCGAGCGGACAGCGGGCATAACTGATGAAGGAGGAAGCTGCGTACGCAAATCCTGATCAGGAGTAATGGCGGCCAAGTCCATCACTTCGGCGTGCGCCAAAATAGGGACATGCGCCCTGACCGCCATGGCAATCGCATCAGAGGGGCGCGAGTCAATTTCGATGGTACGGCCCTCAACCTCGACCACGATCAGCCCATAAAAAATATCATCGCGCAAAGCAATAATTTCAGATCGAATCAACCTGGCATTAAACAGGCCTAAAACATTATTTAATAAATCATGTGTCAGCGGGCGCGCCATTTCGATTTGCTGCAACGCCACCGAAATCGCCTCGGCTTCGTACGGGCCGACCCAAATCGGCAGGTAGCGCTCGGCGTCCACCTGGCGCAAGACCACCAGCCGCTGGGGGCTCATCAAACTGACGCGCACACTGTCTACCAAAACTTCAACCAATTCAGCCATAGTCAGCTCCTCTAAAGTGTACCAATTTTATCACGGAGACATCTGCCATAGCCTTGAAAGCCCGCGAATGGGTATAATTCTGCTATGTCTATTCATCTGCTCGCCCCCGAAGTTGCCTCACAAATCGCCGCCGGAGAAGTGGTCGAAAGACCGGCCTCGGTGGTCAAAGAATTGGTCGAAAACGCGCTGGATGCGGGCGCGAAAACCATCAGCGTCACCATTCAAGAAGCGGGCCGCCGCCTGATTGAGGTCGCCGACGACGGGCGCGGCATCCCCGCCGGGGAATTGCCGCTGGCGGTAGAGCGTCACGCCACCAGCAAACTGGCTTCTGCCGCCGATTTGTTTCACATTTCCACGCTCGGCTTTCGCGGCGAAGCGCTGGCTTCGATTGGCTCCGTTTCGCGCATGACCCTGGTCAGCCGGACAAATGATTCGGTTACGGGGGCCAAAATTCGGGTGGAAGCCGGGCGGGCGAATCCCGTCGAGGCGGTTGGCGCGCCCGTCGGCACGCAAATCCGGGTCGAAGATTTGTTCCACAACGTCCCGGCGCGGCTCAAATTTTTGAAACAAGATTTGACCGAGCGCCGCGCGGTGGACGGTCTGCTGGCGCGTTATGCGCTCGCCTACCCGCAAGTGCGTTTCCGGCTGACAGATGGCGCGACTTCCACCTTTCAGACCAGCGGCGACGGCGACCGGCGCGCGATTTTGGCGGCGCTCTACGGCGTGGAAGTGGGCAAGCAAATGCTGGAAGTGCTGGCCGAGGAAGACGGTCTGCGTCTGACGGGTTTCATCTCTCCGGCGGCGCTGACGCGCTCGAACCGCAAGGAAATCACTTTTTTCATCAACGGGCGCTGGGTGTCGGATACGCCGCTGACGCAGGCGCTGCTGCAGGCGTATCACACGCTGCTGATGGTGGGCCGTTTTCCGCTGGCGGCGCTCTTTTTGGAAATTGACCCGGAAGAAGTGGATGTCAACGTTCACCCGGCCAAAGCCGAAGTGCGCTTCCGCAGCCAGGATAGAATTTTCAGTTTTGTCTCGCGTTCAACGCGGCGCGCGCTGCTGGCCTATTCGCCCATCCCGGCCCTGCCGCCGACGCAAAATTTGTGGGGCGGGGGACAGTTATCAGTGGGCAGTGAGCAGTCATCAGGAAACAGTGGACAGTGGTCAGAAAATAGTGACCAGTGGTCAGTGGAAGGTGGGCAGTTACCGGTGGAAAGTGGTCAGTTGCCGGTGAATGGCGCGCCGACGCAGACCGCCGCGTTCAATTTGCCGCTGCTGCGCCTGATTGGTCAGGTGGGCACGACGTATTTAATCGCCGAAGGGCCAGACGGGCTGTATTTGATTGACCAGCACGCGGCGCACGAACGGGTGTTATTTGAAAAATTGATGCTCCAGCACGCGCAGAAAAACATCGCGGCGCAGGCGCTGCTTGCGCCGCTGGTGGTGACTTTGCCGCCGCAGAGCGCAAGCGTTCTCAGCGGGCAATTGGCCGCGCTCAGCCGGTTTGGCTTCGCTGTGACCGAGTTCGGCCCGAACACCTTCCAAATCCGCGCCATGCCGGTTTTGTTTGGCAACGCCGACCCGGCGGCGGCGCTGCGGGCGCTGGTGGAAGATTTTGAAGAGGACGAAACCCCGCTGCAAAACGAATTGGAAGCCAAAATCGCCGGGCGCGTCTGCAAGCGGCTGGCCGTCAAGGCCGGGCAAACGCTCAGCCCCGCAGAACAACGCGCCCTGCTGATTGATTTGGAAAACTGCGACTCGCCGCGCACCTGCCCGCATGGCCGCCCGACCATGATTCACCTTTCGGTGGACATGCTGGAACGGCAATTTGGCAGAAAGGGAGCAAGATGACCATGCAAGCGCTCTGGCTCAAAAACCGTCAGATTTCCCTGCGGGAAAACTGCCCCCGGCCCGAAAAAGCGGGCGAGGCGCTCATCAAAATTCGCCTGGCCGGAATTTGCGGCACCGATTTGGAAATGGTCAAAGGCTACTACCCCTTTACCGGCGTGCCAGGCCACGAATTTGTCGGCGAGGTGGCCGCCAACGCGCCCGCCGAATGGCTGGGGCGGCGCGTGGTGGGCGAAATCAACGCCGTCTGTGGCGTCTGCGAAGCCTGCCGCAGTGGACGCCCGACCCACTGCGAAAAGCGCTCGGTGCTGGGCATTCTCAACCGCGATGGAATTTTTGCGGAATACGCGACTCTGCCGCTGGGAAATTTACACCTTGTCCCCGACTCTGTCAGCGACGAAATGGCCGTTTTCACCGAACCGCTGGCGGCGGCGCTGGAGATTCAGCAGCAGGTGCAGATTCGCCCGACCGACCGGATTCTGCTGATTGGCGCCGGGCGACTGGGGCAGCTCATCGCCCAAACGCTGGCGCTGACCGGCTGCGATTTGCGCGTCGTGGCGCGTCACCCGCTGCAGCAGAATCTGCTGATCGGGCGCGGCATCCGCCTGATAGATGAATCCGACATTCAGCCGCGGCGCTGGGATGTGGTGGTTGAGGCAACCGGTTCACCCTCGGGCTTCGACCTGGCGCGGCGGGCGCTGCGTCCGCGCGGCACGCTGGTGCTGAAAAGCACCTATCGCGGCGAGCTGACGCTCAATCTTTCGCCTTTTGTGGTGGATGAAATTACGGTGGTCGGTTCGCGCTGCGGCCCGTTTGCCCCGGCGCTGCGCCTGATGGAAATGCGGGAAGTAGACCCAACTCCGCTGATTGCCGCCCATCTTTCTCTAAAAGATGCGCTCCAGGCTTTTGAGCAGGCCGCCAAAGCAGGTATGTTGAAGGTGTTGATACAGCCTTGAGCGAGAGATTTATCTCGCGTTACTTGCGCGGTAGATGAATGGTAAAGGTAGTGCCTTCGCCCAGTTTACTGGTAACTTCGATACGCCCGCCGTGTCCCTGAATAATCCCCTTGCAAATGGAAAGCCCCAAACCAGTTCCCATTACCTTGTGTTCTGTGCCGCGCACGCGATAAAATTTTTGAAACAGGTGTGAAATTTCATCTTCGGGGATGCCAAAACCGCTATCCGAGAAGCTAATCAGCAAGTCTTTTCCTGCCATCCACGCCAAAATCGAAACCGATCCGCCAGGACGATTGTATTTAATGGCGTTACTAATCAAATTGAGTACCACCTGTTTCATTTTATCGTGGTCGGCTTCGATGATATCGGCTTCGGGCGCAACTTGGACACTCAACGCAATATGACTTTCATCTGCCCTGGCCTGCATGATGGATTTACAGTCTTGTAGAAGCCCGTCCAGCGGGAAAGCAGATTTTTGGAACTGTACGCGCCCTGATTCCAATCGCGCCAGGTCGAGAAACGACGATGCCAATGTGGTCAGGCGCATGGTCTCAGATTGAATGTTTTGAATAATTTGGCGCCCCTGCTCGGAAGAAATTTCAGGGCGAAGCAAGAGATAGGTGGCGGTATTGACTGAAGCCAGCGGGTTGCGCAGTTCGTGGACAAATTCGGCAATCAGGTCGGATTGTTGGAACAAGCGGGTATTTTCAATGGCAATCGCAGCCTGGGCGCTCAAAACGCTGAGAAGGTCTTCATCATCACTGGTAAATTCTCCGTTATTTTTGTTCAGCACTTCCAATACGCCGACCACTTTTTCCTTAGTGATGAGCGGGACACCTATCAGTGATTGGGTCTCGAAACTGAGCGTCTGAGCTACGTTCTTGAAATAACGATTGTCTTTGTTGACATCTCCGATGCGCAATGGTTGACGATTAGCAACGACCCAACCGGCAATACTGCCCTCGAGCGGCACAGAGAGACCACGCATTAGCGGGCCCATGTTAGTGGCGACCTGAAAAAAAAGTTGTTTGGATGCGTCATCGTAGAGCAAAATGGAAGACGCCTGGGCATTGGCAATGTCGCGGGCAGCTTCGATAATGCGATAGAGCAACGGGTCCAAGTCGAGAGTAGAGGCCAGGTCACGGGAAATTTCAATCAGACGACGGTAACGTTGAATGCGGGTTTCGTTATCCATGGTTCAAGGTTTCTGCGGCAATCGCCGGAAGAATTTGCGCCACATCGGCGTAAATATTCAAATCGGCGCGGACGCTGAGGTAAGTTGGCGTGTTGTTGATGATGATGAGGTGTGCGCCGCGGTCAATAGCTTGCATTGGCAACCCAGCCACGGGCAACACTTCCAGCGAGGAGCCAGCCACAATCATCAAATCACACTGACGGGCTTCCATTTGGGCTTCCTGCAAGGCTTTTTGCGGCAGCTGCTCGCCAAAGAGAATCACATCCGGCTTGAGCAATGCGCCACACGCTGGACAAAACGGCAATTTTGCAGACTGTGTAAACGCTGTCAAAAATGCTTGCGACGGGTATTGCTGGTAGCATTGCGTACAAGAAAGCGTCGCAAGTGTGCCATGCAATTCAATCACGCGTTTGGTACCGGCCTTTTGATGCAGAATATCAATGTTTTGGGTCAGTGTGGCCTGTAAGAAACCGTGACGCTCCAACTCAGCCAGCGCCAGGTGAGCGGAATTCGGTTGTGCGCTAAAAATCGAATCAACCAACGGGCGAAACCAGTGAAAGAATTGCTCTGGGTGGGTGCGAAAGGTCAGTTGGGAGGCAACTTCGAGCGGCTGATCCTTCGCCCATAGGCCGCTACCCTCAGAACGAAAATCGGGGATGCCCGACGCTGTGGAGATTCCAGCTCCGGTCAGCACAATGGCATGACGCGCATGACGCAGAAGGTCGGCGGCGTAGCCAATCGCTTCTTGAATCTGAACAGGGAAAACATCCATGCGTTACTGCGGCCTGACAGCTTGGGGAATACGGCTGACTACTTTGTTTGCCAAAGCCGTGTATTGTTGCACAGTTATTCCCTGAGGTTGGGCAACGACAGCCGGAGTCTGCATCCGAATTGCCTGCAAAAATAATTCTGGTGCAGGCGTAAAGGTCATGTCAATCGGATATTTTATTTTCTCTTGCGATTGCGGAACGGAAAGTTGTGATTCAGAGCGAACATGGTAGTTCATCAAAACATGCACGCGGGTTTTATCCAACCCAAGAGTCAGCAGGTCGTCAATCAGAGCGCGTGTGTGGTAAATGGAGTTTTCAAAAGGCTCGGCCACGACCAGGATTTCATTCAGCGTCGGAATAATTTTTTGCGCCAGAGGAGTCAGCCCATTGCCCAAGTCGACAATCACCACGCGGGTCATAAACGTCAGGCGGCTGAGAATCACTTCAAAGTGCTGAATATTCGTCACCAGCGCGCCATCTTTGGGATGAACCGAGGCCGCCAAGATATTCAGACCAGTGGCGTGTTGAACCAGGGCTTCCTTGACTTTGGCGCGGGTAATTTCCATAACCGGGGTAAGCAACAAAGCATTCAAGCCAGGTGCGCCGGCGAGATTCAAATCAGCAGATAAAGTTCCCTGCCCAGGGCGGAATTCGGCCAAAATGGTCTCTGTCTGCGTGAATCGTCCCAGCGCCGAGGCTAGGTTGAGCGCCACCGTTGTCACTCCCAGCCCGCCACGCGCCGCCAAAACGCCAATCAAATGAGCCGGGGATTCGGAAGAAGGCCCGGTGGCGGGATTGAGATTACCCTTACCAGAACGAGTGAGCAGTGCCTTGACGTGCGCGTGCAATTCAGCCGGGTGGGTTGGCTTGGTGAGGTAATCATCTGCGCCGGCTTCAAAACCGGTTACTTTATCATCCAGCTGGCTTTTGGCTGTGAACATCAAGATAGGAATATCCGCAGTACGCTCGTTGCTGCGCAAACGCCGGGCAACCTCGTAACCATCCATGCCGGGCATCATCACATCCAACAAAATGATGTTGGGCGCTTCGGCCAGAGCCAACTCCAATCCTTGTTCGCCATTGGATGCACCCACAATTTGATACCCTTGTTTCTGGAGCATCAACCCCACCAAGCGCAAGGTATCCAGATCGTCGTCAATGATGAGAATTTTTTCGGGCATAAGGAAAATTTCCTTGTGAAAGGGAAAACTGATGATTACAGTTTAGCATTAAGCGGAATTTCAGGCAAGTTTTTGTTATAATCGGACTACATTTTGGGGATGACTGGCTTCGACAGGGGAGGCTGGTCCCGGAATGCGAGCCGAGAGTGCGCCGACCTCGATAAATCAGTGCAAACCTTAAGTGCCAACCGCACTTCCTATGCCGCTATGCCCCTCGCTGCCTAATCCGCAGTAGAAGCAAAACCGGCCCGCCCCCACGGGGACGGCGTCTGCCACTCCCGCTTTTCGCCCGGAGAGTGAGCAGGCGACCCAAAGGCGAAATGCCGCTCCGTAAGGTCACGCGCGGAGTGAAAGAGGGCTTTCGGGCCTGAGTGAATGGCCGCAGGGCAGTTTTGCCGGGTGAATTTCCGGCGGCGACACAATCAACCGGCTACGCTCGTAGATTTCCGAGGGTCGAATCTTTTGGACGCGGGTTCGATTCCCGCCATCTCCACCATAAACTGCAACGGCGCTAGCGCCGTTGCAGTTGCCTTTAACAATCAAATTTTAATTTTGTTTTTCAATGTGCATATGCTACAATCATTCCAGGTATTCACCCATTCTTCGAGGAGAGAAAAGATGAAAACGTTCCGTCCGTTTGGCTTAATTGCAATCTTTATTTTGGTGATTGGTTTGGCCTGTAGCATTAATTTAGGCGGACCTGCTACCGAAGCGCCCACGCAACCGCCAGTGGCCACCGATGCCCCGGTTCAGCAGTTACCCACCGATGTCCCGACAGTTGTTCCCGCCACCGAGCCGCCCACCGCCGAGCCGCCTACTGACATACCCGCCACCGCCGTCCCCGCCAATCCCTTTTTTACCGATGAATTTGACAGCGGCGACCTTTCGGCATGGACGCAGTTCTATCTCAAAGGCAGTGACAACGCTGATGAAAGCAAGGGTAGCGCGACAGTGGTCAATGGTGTTTTGAACTTCAAACTGGATAGCGTTGACTTGTATTCGTACCTGATTTTCGACACCAATCTTTATAGCGACGTGCGCGTGGAAGTTTCTGCCACCAATCGCGGCAAGAATAACAACAACGTCTCGCTCATTTGCCGATACAGCGATGCCGGTTGGTACGAATTCAGCATCGCCAACAATGGTCTGTACTGGATTTACGCTTACGACTCGCTTGGCGTAGTCAACAAAGGCTATAACCAACTTACCAATGGCGGCTCCACAAAAATCAAGCAGGGAAAAGATACCAACATTTACGCCATTACGTGCAACGGTGACAAACTAACCCTGTACATCAACGGCAATGAAGCGGCTAAGTTTACCGACCGAAGTTTCAAACTTCCCCAAGGGAAAGTAGGGATGAACGTTTCTTCGTTCAACGTCACCCCCATTCTTGTTGATATTGAATACTTCAAGATTGAACAACCCTAGTCTGGCACGAACACTATAAAAAGACGCCGGTTAAGAGACCGGCGTCTTTTTATTATCATTTTTCTATACAGTGTTAACGTTTTTCTATTATTCATCGTTTATCCTTGTGATAATTCAAAAAGAGAACCCGAAAAGTTTTTTCACCAAAGGAGAATTGTATTATGGGAAAAATCATTGGTATTGACCTCGGCACCACCAACAGTGTCGTTGCGGTGATGGAGGGCGGTCAGCCCACCGTCATCACCACCGCCGAGGGTGGGCGTCTGTGTCCATCCATCGTCGGATTCAACAAAAACGGTGAACGTATTGTCGGACAAACCGCCAAGCGTCAATCAGTTATCAACTCTGAAAACACCGTCTATTCCATCAAACGCTTCATTGGCCGCCGCTACGAGGAAACCGAAAGCGAACGCAAGATGGTGCCTTACCAGGTAATGGAAGGCAACGCCGACGATGTCAAAGTCAAAATTCCGGCTACCGGACGCGAATATAGCCCGCAGGAAATCAGCGCCATGATTCTGGCAAAGCTCAAAGCGGATGCGGAAGCCTATCTTGGGGAGAGCGTTACCGAAGCGGTAATCACTGTCCCGGCCTATTTCAATGACACTCAGCGTCAGGCCACCAAAGACGCTGGCCGCATTGCCGGACTGGACGTGAAACGCATCATCAACGAACCAACTGCCTCGGCGCTGGCCTACGGTTTGGATAAAAAGACAAATGAAACCATCCTGGTCTTCGACTTGGGCGGCGGCACCTTCGATGTTTCGGTGCTGGAAGTGGGCGAAGGCGTCATCGAAGTCAAAGCCACTAACGGCGATACCCATCTGGGCGGCGACGATTGGGACCAGCACATCGTCACCTGGGCGGCAGATGAATTCAAAAAACAAGAAGGCATTGACTTGCGCAACGACCGTCAGGCCCTGCAACGCTTGCGCGAAGCCGCCGAAAAAGCCAAAATTGAACTCTCCAGCATGATGGAGACCGAAATTAGCCTGCCCTACATCACCGCCGATGCCAGCGGGCCAAAACACCTGCAGCTACGGCTAAGCCGCGCCAAATTTGAGCAAATGACCGAAGACCTGCTCAATCGTTGCCGCACGCCCTTTGAAAGCGCCCTGAAAGATGCCGGAATTCATGCCAGCGATCTTAACGAAGTGGTACTGGTGGGCGGCTCCAGCCGAATGCCAATGGCGCAGGAACTTGTCCGCCAGCTAACCGGCAAAGAGCCCAATAAATCAGTCAACCCTGATGAAGTCGTCGCCGTTGGCGCAGCCATTCAGGGCGGCGTGTTGGGCGGCGAAGTGCGCGACATCCTGCTTCTCGACGTGACCCCGCTCTCGCTGGGCGTGGAGACGATGGGCAGTGTCATGACCGTGATGATTGAACGCAACACCACCATCCCGGTCAAAAAGACGGAAACCTACTCAACCGCTGCGGACGGTCAGACTGCTGTGGATATTCACATTCTGCAGGGCGAGCGCCCGATGGCAGGCGACAACATGAGCCTGGGACGCTTCCGCCTGGACGGAATTCCACCGGCGCCACGCGGCATTCCGCAAGTTGAAGTCGTCTTCGATATTGACGCCAACGGTATTCTGCACGTCACTGCCCGCGATAAGGCCACCGGCAAAGAACAAAAAGTGACGGTCACGGCCTCGACCAACCTGAACAAGCAGGAAGTCGAAAAAATGGTGCAGGAATCACGCGCCCACGAGGCCGAAGACAAGAAACGCAAAGAACTGGTTGAAGCCCGCAACACCGGTGACAATCTAGCCTATCAGACGGAGAAAACGCTCAAAGAACTGGGTGAGAAGGTTCCCGCCGCCGAACGTACCAACATTGAAGGCAAAGTCGCCGAGTTGAAAACTGCCATTCAAGGCGAAGACAGCGAGGCCATGAAGAAACTGATTGAAGAAGTACAACAGGCCTTCTACGCCATCAGCCAGCAACTCTACGCCCAGGAACAGCCCAAGCCCGATGCCGGCCCCGCCGCTCCTGGCAACACCGCCCCCGCCGGTGATGATGTCATTGATGGCGAAGTGAAAGAGTAAATTGACAGAACTGGCTGAAGCCAGCGTAGAAAAAATCGCCAGCCGAACGGCTGGCGATTTTTTGATTTCTTTTTTTACAGCCCAACGGCTTTTTTGAGCGCATCAGTTTTGTTGATTTCTTCCCAAGGCAGTTGAATATCGTCACGGCCAAAGTGACCGTAAGCCGCCGTCTGGCGGTAAATCGGGCGGCGCAGATTCAAATCGCGGATAATGGCGCCGGGACGCAGGTCAAACACCTGGCTAATCGCCTGGCTAATTTTTTCATCCGACACTTTGCCAGTGCCGAAGGTCTCAACGTTGATGGAAAGCGGGTGCGCGACGCCAATTGCATACGCCACCTGGATTTCACAACGGTCAGCCAAGCCAGCGGCGACGACATTCTTCGCCACCCAGCGCGCGGCGTAAGCGGCAGAACGGTCTACCTTGGTGGGGTCTTTGCCAGAGAAAGCGCCGCCGCCGTGCCGCCCCATGCCACCGTAAGTATCCACAATGATTTTTCGACCCGTCACACCAGCGTCGCCCATTGGGCCGCCAATGACGAAACGCCCGGTGGGGTTGACAAATACTTTCAGGTTTTCATCCACCATGCCTTCGGGCAGAGTCGGGTAAATGATGTGTTCGCTGATGGCCTCGACGATTTCAGCGTGAGAAATTTCCGGCGCGTGCTGGGTAGAAATCAACACTGTGTCAATGCGCTTGGGCTTGCCGTAGGCATATTCCACCGTTACCTGACTCTTGCCATCTGGACGCAGCCAGGGCAACGTACCATTTTTGCGGAGTTCGCTCAAGCGGCGGCTAAGCTTGTGCGCCAGATAAATCGGCAGCGGCATCAGAGTCGGGGTCTCGTTGCAGGCGAAGCCAAACATCATGCCCTGGTCGCCCGCGCCGACGTGTTCAATTTCGCGCTCGGTCATTTCGCCGCTTTTATCTTCCATGGCGTGGTCAACGCCCAGAGCAATATCAGCGCTCTGGCTGGCGATGGCTGAAAGCACCGAGCAGGTATTACCGTCAAAACCCTTTTCACTGCTGTCGTAACCGATTTCTTTGACAACCTTGCGAATCAAATCATCAAAGTTGACAAAAGCGTTGGTGGTGATTTCGCCCAGCACCATCACCATACCGGTTTTGGTGGCGGTTTCACAGGCCACGCGCGAGTAGGGGTCCTGTTCAAGGCAGGCATCCAACACCGCATCAGAGACCTGGTCACAAAGTTTGTCGGGGTGGCCTTCGGTCACGCTTTCAGACGTAAACAGTAACTTGGGTGTAGACATAAAGCTGTTGGTCATTGCGTTTCTCCTTTGAGAATAGAAATTGCCCCTTCGGACTTTTGAAAGGGCAATTTACGCACAAATTTGCAAGATGCCCTCTCATCTCCCAGAAATTGATCTGCCGGAGTTGGCACCTTCTCAGCGTTTGGCAAAACAGACCTTGCGCTGGCAGGTTGTCGAGGCATCATCGGGCCGGTCCCTCCGCCTCTCTGGATAAGAGTGCCGTTTTGGGGCTATGAAGTTGTAGGGCGATGTTACCACAAACCAAAACGCGCGTCAAAGATTATTCCACAAAAACCTTGCCAGCCGCCTGTGCCTGGCTGGAATCAAGCGGCAAAAGCAGGGTGAAATTACTGCCCTTGCCTTCCACGCTTTCCACCGAAAGACTGCCGCCGTGCATTTCCGCCATCATCCGCGCCACCGAAAGCCCCAGCCCCATGCCGCCGTGTTTACGGGTCAGATGAGACTCTACCTGATAAAAACGCTCAAAAATATGCGGCAAATCTTTGGCCGGAATTCCAATGCCGTTATCAATCACCGAAACCTTGACGTAGCCGGGAAGTTGTTCTGCAACGACAAAAACATGCCCGCCCGGATTGGTGAATGTAACCGCATTTTTCAACAAGTTGGAAAGGGCGCTGCCAATTTTTTCGGCGTCGCCTTCGACCATCAAATCGTGTTGCGATACATCGGCGCGCAGGTTGAGATTTTTCGGAGCGAGCTCGGGCTGAATGCGTTGAATCTGTTCCTGAAGGATTTTCCGCACCGAAACCGCCCGCCGCTGAACAACAGATGTGCCGTTCTGAACGTTGTCCACGCTGGTCATGCTCTCGATAATTTCCTTCAGCCGGGTGGCGCTGCGGATGATGGTATCCAACTGTTCGCGGTACTCCACGCCGACAATTTCACGCAAAAAGGTGGAATGACCAAGAATCAGCCCCAACGGGGTACGTAACTCATGCGAGGTGATTGCGATGAAATTACCTTTCATTCTATCCAGCCGCGCAGCATCCTCACGGATTCCGGCAACTTGCCGCCGCAGAGAATCATTTTCAAAAGCCAATGCCAACTGCGAGGCCAAACTCTCTAGAATTGTCGCGTCATCACCGTTATAATTGGCCTGTCCGCGTTTGTTGACGACTTCCAAAACCCCCACAGGGCGGTCACCTGCTAACAGCGGCACAGCCAGAACAGAACGCGTGACATAACCACTTAACTCATCTGAACCCTTAAAATGTTCCAGCGACTGCGCCACGTCGTTAACGGAAACCGGCTGACGCTCGCGCAAAGCCATTCCGGCGAGGCTGCCCTCGAGGGGAACAATCATCCCCTCCAGATTTTTGCGATGCTGACGCGGCAATGCCACAAAGCGCAAAACACGCCCGGCTTCGTCGTACTCCAGCACAGAAGCCGTTTCGCTGGCCGTTAAATCAATGGCGGCGTTCAGCACGGCGTGCAGGAGCGAGCGCAACTCCAACGTCACGCTCATCTCGCGGCCAAGGCGCAAAAGTCGTTTCAGGCGGGGGTCAGAAAATGACATAATGGGGTATCGGAGAGGTTAAGAGAGTGAGATAAAAGGATTATACTCGCTCTGCGGTTGACACCGCTACTGTCAAAGTTCCCCGGCCCACAAGGCCGAGATACTGAAATTCAACTGTACGACAAGGAGATAATTATGAGTAACAAGAAAGTTCGAGTGGCGATTATCGGTGTGGGCAACTGCGCTTCGTCACTGGTGCAGGGTGTGGATCTTTACAAAAACACACCCGATGACGCCACCGTTCCCGGTCTGATGCACGTTAACCTGGGCGGCTACCATGTGCGCGATATTGAATTCACGCTGGGAATTGATATCAACGTCACCAAAGTTGGCAAAGACCTGAGCGAAGCCATCTTCGCCGAGCCGAATAACACCTTCAAATTTACCGATGTGCCGCACCTGAATGTTCCCGTCGTGCGCGGCATGACTCACGATGGACTGGGCAAGTACCTCTCGCAGGTTATCACCAAAGCGCCTGGCCCTACCGCCGACATCGTCAAATTATTGAAAGAGACCAAAACCGACGTGGTGATTTCCTACCTGCCGGTTGGCTCTGAAATGGCGACCAAGTGGTACGTGGAACAAATCATCGAGGCAGGCTGCGCTTTCGTCAACGCCATTCCGGTTTTCATCGCTTCAGGCGAGTACTGGGGCAAACGTTTCAAGGATGCTGGACTGCCAGTATTAGGCGACGACATCAAGAGCCAGGTCGGCGCTACCATTCTGCACCGCGTGCTGACCAGCCTGTTCGTTGACCGGGGTGTAAGAATTGACCGCACCTATCAACTCAACTTCGGCGGCAACACCGATTTTATGAACATGCTGGAACGCGAGCGCCTGGAAAGCAAGAAAATCTCCAAGACCGGCGCGGTCACGAGCATGATTCCCTACCAGCTCGCGCCCAGCAACATTCACGTCGGCCCCAGCGACTACGTCCCCTGGCTGACCGACCGCAAGTGGTGCTACATCCGCATGGAAGGCACGACCTTTGGTAACGTGCCCCTCAACCTGGAAGCCAAACTAGAAGTGTGGGACAGCCCAAACAGCGCCGGTGTGGTGATTGACGCGGTACGCTGCGCCAAAATCGCGCTTGACCGCAAGTTAAGCGGCCCCATCGTCGGACCGTCATCCTATTTTTTCAAGACACCTCCCAAGCAGTTCAAAGATAACATCTGCCTCGAAATGACCGAAGCTTTTATCAAAGGCGAAGGCTAGTTTCAAGGAACACATCACACCGGGGCAATGCGGAGAAATGTGCCGCGTTGCCCCGGTGTGTATTTAACACGAAAACAACCCATCAGGAGTTTCTCCGTGGTTTTGAAGACCAGTAGGAAGACCAGTAGATTGAAGCCAACCGTCATTTTTCTCGCCTGGTCGGCCATTTTTGCCATACTCTACGCGCAGTCCCCACTGTATCTCTCCAACCAGAACACCTATTTTTTGCACGGATTGGCGCAGGCTGGGCTGGGAAATTTACAGGCCGATTGGCTGGCAAACACTGCTGACCCCACCCCGGTCTTTAGCGGGTTGGTTTTCCTGACGTACACATTAACTCACACCGGCATCCTGTTTTACGGCTACTATGCCCTGCTGATGGGTGTCTACCTGTACAGTGTGGCGGGAATGATGGAGTTGCTCTTTAGGCTGGGGCGTTCACGCGCGCAGAAAATCTTTTTCTATGCTCTTTTTCTGGGCTTGCATTCAGCGGCGCTACGCTTTGCGCTCTCACGGTTTTTGGACGCAGATGCCGCCTTTCTGTTTGAAGGCGGATTGGGCAATCAGCGCCTGCTTGGACAGGTTTTTCAGCCGAGCGTCTTCGGCGTATTTTTGGTACTCTCGCTGTATCTTTTTTTGCGCGCAAAGAATTGGTGCGCCATCCCGCCGCTGGCGCTGGCAGTCTATTTTCACCCAACTTATTTGACCGCCGCCGGGCTGATGACTCTGGCGTATTTGTGGGCGCTCTGGCGCGATAATCGTTCGCTACGCGCCATTTTTGTTTTCGGGCTGATGACGTTGGGCGCAGTTTTGCCAGTTTTTCTGTATACGCTGTTGGTGTTCGGCCCTACGCGCCCAGAAATTTTTCAACAAGCGCAAGAGATTTTGATTCATGTGCGTATTCCGCATCACGCCATCGTGGCGCAATGGTTCAACTGGACTTCGCTGGCGCAATTGGGGTTGATTCTCGGCGGGTTGGCGGTGACGCGCAAGACAGCGCTCTTTCCGCTGTACGCGCTGATGAGCGCAGGCGCATTTTTGTTAAGCGTCCTGCAAGTGATGACCGGCAACGCGACTCTGGCTTTGTTGTTCCCCTGGCGCATTTCGGTTATTCTCGTACCGCTGGGCGCAGTCAGCCTGGCGGCAGTTGCCACGCAAAAGATTTTCAGCGCATTCAGGCTGGCAGAGAAAGCCGCGCTGCCGCTGGCTGGAACACTCATCGGCCTGCTGATGCTGACGGGGCTGATTCGCTTTCAGGTTGAGAGCGCCCGTCAGCGCGCCCTGCCAGAGCGGGCGCTGATGTCTTTTGTCGCCGAACACCGCTCAGCGGGGCAGGTTTTCGTCACCCCGCCCAAGATGCAGAATTTTCGTCTGGCAACGGGTGCGCCCGTTTTCGTGGATTTCAAATCCAATCCCTATCGGAATGCCGATGTTTTGGAATGGTACCGGCGCATCACGCGCGTCAATGATTTTTACAGCCACCCGGCTTCCTGTCAGGCGGCAGAAGAACTGCTTGTTTTTGCTCATGCCAGCCGCATCGTTTTGCCAATTGAACAGGCGCCGATTGTATGTGATAATTTAGCGGTATTTTATCGAGATTCCACCTTTGTCGTTTTTGCTTCAGAATAGGAAAAATGAACGTGCAGAAGAAAATTGTCACCGCATTTTTAGGGATATTGACCTTGCTGAGCGCTTGCGCGCCCGCGCCGACGCTGGATGTGAGCGCTGCCAGCACGCAGGTAGTCGCCACCGTCTACGCCGCTGCCAGCCAGACGGCGCAATTTACGCCGCCCGCCGCGACCCTCACCCCGGCGCCGACTACGATTCCCACCGCCACGCGCGACCCAAATCGCACGCCGCCCGCTTTGCCCGGCGGTTTTCACACGACGTTGCTCAACCCGCTTGACAGCCCCCACACCTACAGCGCGGATACCTGCCAGTACCTGAAGGCCAAATGGAATCCGAACAATGCTGCGCCCGGCACAGTTGTGATGGTGATCATGTTCCATTCCATCCCGCAGGAACAAAAAGCAGATAGCAATCAGATTTTACTGAAAGATTTTCGCATCCTGATGAAGGATTTGAAGGAACAGGGCTTTGAAGCCATTGACATGCAACAAATGGCCGGTTTCCTGTACCAGAATGCCAAAATTCCGCCACGTTCGGTTTTGTTGATTGTGGATGACCGCCACTACCGCCAGTATTTTGATGAATACTTCTCCCAGTATTACAAAGAGTGGGGCTGGAAGGTCATCAACGCCTGGATAAGCCTTCCCGAAACCATCCAGCAACTTTGGGATGAAAATAGTGCGCTCGAAGCCGAAGGCTGGGTGGATCATCAGGCGCACGGCGTTATTCACAACATCAACATGAACGACAGTTCCACCGATGAATACATCCAAGGCGAGCTGCAAGGTTCGATAAATGCCATGCAAGCGCGCTTCAACAAAACGCCCATCGCCATCATCTGGCCGGGCGGTGATTTTGGCAAACGCCCGGTAGAAGCCGCGCGCCAATATGGCTATCAACTTGGCTTTACCATCAACCCGCGCGGGCCAGTGATGTTCAACTGGATTCCGCAAGCAGATGCCGCCGACCCGCTGCGCCCCAGCTACCTGCCTGAAGGCCTCGCCGCCGACCCGCTGATGACGCTGCCGCGCTACTGGGCGCCCGATGCGCGCAATCACCTTGATACGGTGCGAAGAATTGGCAACGAGGCCGTTGCCTACGCCGAATCCAACCGCGCCGCCGAGTTGGAATACTACGACATCGTCTGCGCCCCCACCTACGGAGAAATTACCCCATGACTCAAAACTGTATTTTCTGCAAAATCGTCGCCGGAGAAATGCCAACGACCCTGCTGTATCAAGATGAGCAAGTGACCGCCTTCCGCGACATTCACCCGGTTGCGCCCACCCATATTCTCATCATTCCCAACCGTCACATCGCCTCGACCAACGAGGCTGCGCCCGAGGACGAAGCCTTGCTGGGGCATCTCATCGGCGTTGCGCGTCTGCTGGCCGAGCGCGAAAACATCGCCGCCAACGGCTACCGTCTGGTCATCAACACGGGCGCAGATGGCGGACAGGTTGTTTTTCATCTGCATCTGCACCTGCTTGGCGGCAGAAAACTGGTACATCCGTAACGCAGCGCGAGATAGCTCTCGCGTTACGCAGAAAGGTCGCGCATGGAACATACTTTTATTCAAACCAATGGAATCCGCCTGCACGTTGTCACTGCCGGGTCCCAAGACGGCATCCCGCTGGTTTTGTTACATGGCTTCCCCGAGTACTGGGGCGGCTGGCAAAAAAACATTACCGGGCTGGCATCCGCTGGTTTCCACGTCATCATCCCCGACCAGCGCGGCTACGGCCAATCGGACGTTCCCAAACCCGTCACGGCCTACGCCATGGACGAACTTATCAAGGACATTCTCGGTCTGTTCGATCATTTCGGCATTCAACAGGCCAATCTGGTCGGACATGATTGGGGCGCCGCAGTCGCCTGGAGCCTGGCGATGGCCGCCCCGCAGCGGGTCCGGCGGCTGGCAATCCTCAACGTTCCGCACCCGGTCGTGATGGCGCGCACCCTGAAAAAATCGCCCCGGCAAATGCTCAAATCGTGGTACATCGCCTTTTTCCAAATTCCCGGTCTGGCCGACGGGCTGATGCGCCTCAACCACTTCGCCGGAGCGATTGCCATGCTGAAAGCCAGCAGCGGCCCGGCCACCTTCAGCGCCGAGGAGTTTGACGGCTACCGGCAAGCCTGGTCGGCCTCCGGCGGGCTAACCGGCATGATTAACTGGTATCGCGCCCTTCTACAAAAATCATCAGCCCGGCCGCGCTCCATCCGGCTGGAAATGCCAACGCTGATTTTATGGGGCAAGAAAGATGTCGCCTTGAGCGCCACAATGGCCGAAGAAAGCCTGAAATTGTGCACAAACGGTCAGTTGATTTATTTTGACAATGCCACACACTGGTTGCAACACGACGAAACCAGCGCCGTCAACGAAAAACTGATTCATTTTTTCGGCGGGTAACGCATGTTTGAATATCACATCGCCGCCACAACGAAGCGCGCCCGCGCGGGAATATTTTCCACCCCGCACGGCGACCTATTGACGCCGGTTTTCGCGCCGGTTGGCACGCAGGCTACCGTCAAAACGCTGACGCCCGAACAGCTCAAAGACCTCGGCGCTTCGCTGGTACTTTCCAACACCTACCACCTCTACCTGCGCCCCGGTGACGAACTTGTGCGCGACCTGGGCGGCCTGCACCAGTTTATGCAGTGGCCGCGCCCGATGCTGACCGATTCCGGCGGCTTTCAGGTTTTTTCGCTGGCAGGTACGCGCAAAATTGACGAGGACGGCGTGACCTTCAAAAGCCACATTGACGGCTCGCTGCACCGCTTCACCCCCGAAAAATCCATCGCCATTCAGGAAAATCTCGGCGCGGATATCATCATGGCCTTCGACGAATGCTCCGACCCGAATGACCACGCCTACACCAAAATCGCCATGGAACGCACCCATCGCTGGGCCGAGCGCTCCCTGCGCGCGCACCAGCGTTCAGACCAGGCGCTTTTCGGCATCGTGCAGGGCGGCGTCAACCCGCAACTGCGCGCCCAATCGGCAGAATTTATCGCTTCCCTGCCCTTCCCCGGCATCGCCATCGGCGGGCTTTCGGTGGGCGAAACCAAGGATGAAATGCACCGCGCGCTGGAAGTCGTCACCCCGCTCTTGCCGGAAAATAAGCCGCGCTATCTGATGGGCGTCGGCACGCCCGAAGATTTAATCAACGGCGTGGCGCGCGGCGTGGACATCTTCGACTGCGTTTTGCCAACGCGCCTGGCGCGCCATCACGCCGCCTTCAGCCCGGAGGGACGCCTGAACCTGATGAACGCCGCCTTCGCGCGTGACGCGCGCCCAATTGATGAAACGTGCGACTGCTACACCTGCTGCACCTTCACGCGCGGCTACATTCGCCATCTGATTGTCGCCAAAGAGCTACTGGCCGGAACGCTGATTTCGATTCACAACCTGCGCACGATGATTCGGCTGATGGAGGAGATGCGCGCCGCGATTTTGGACGCCAGTTTCAAGCAAAAACTACCCGGCTGGCTGGAACGCTGGCAGGGCAACGCCCAACGCCAAAATGATAAAAGTGCTGGCAGAGTTCACAGCGTAGTTGAAGGCTGCAAAATTAGCGAATGACGGCAAAGATTTGCAAGCCATCGCGGGCGGCGGCGGCCAGGTAGCGGCCATCGGGGCTAAAAACCAGCGCGCGGATGGGGCTGTTGAGCGCCTGAAACAAATTCGACTGCACGCCGTCCGGCGAGAAAAAAACAATACTGCCATCTTCCAGCCCGGCGGCGACCGTGCCATTGGACGAGACGGCCAGCGCCAGCGGTTCTGCCGGGAAAACAATGCGCCCCAGGTCTATCACCACATCGCTGTTGGGTGGCAAAATTTTCAAAACGCTGGTGTCGCCGCCGAAGATTTTCTTCAAAAAATAAACGGTTCCATCCAGGCTGACGGCCAGCGGCGCGTGCAGCGAGCCTTCCTTGATTTGCAGGGTGACCGATAAATCTGATTTCTGGACGCGCGTGATGTACATGGCGCCGCTTTTCTCGCGCGTGGTCAGCACAACTTCTTGCGCGGTTTCCACTGCGCCCAGCAGCGTTCCGGGGATGGATTGAATCAACTGCGAAGTGCCGGGGCGGTAGATGTCGGTGGTGGCTTGCTCCACATCCACCAAGGCGATGTCGGCGGATTTGGAGAGCCAGACGACCGGACGCGGGTCAATGTCGAAGAGCCGGTCGCCCGCCCAGGTAGAGAGGTAAGTGCGGTTGAGCGCGCGCTCCTCGCGGTAGGGGACGGCGTCGCCGGCGTGGACAAAATTTTCCGCTTCGGCCTGACAAGTCATCTCGCCGGTGGAAATTCTCAGCCAGCAGGCGCTGTGCGGGGCATTCACCAGCAGCGTATCGACGCTGGTGAAGCGCAGGCCAAAGTAATTTTCAGCCAGCCCAATCGCGGCGGGCGTTTCGGCAAAATTCGCGCCGTAAAATTCGGGCGAGGCAGGCAGCGCGGCAGCGGATTGACTTTCGGCGGCAAGCGTTTCACCGCTGACGATGTTCCAGCGCGCCAGCGTGACGGGAATTTCGCCGCCGCGCGCGGGCTGCCAGCCGTAGCCGCGTAGGGTTTGCTCATCTTCAAATTCGATGCGCCAGCGGCGGTCTTTGACGTAGGACGGCTGAACGAGAATCTCACGCGCCACCAAAAAACGCTCGGTGGAATACACCCGCATGGCGGAGGCAAGCGCAATCGTCACAAATTTTCCATCGGGCGAAAAAAGATACGGGGTATCTTCGGCGGGCAGCAGCAGGTTGATAAAATCGCCCCAGACGGCGGTTTTCCAGACCAGCAGTTCGCGCCCGCGCTGAATGGAAAACAGCGAGCCATCCGGCGAAAACTGCGCCAGCTGAGACACGCCGCGATATTCAAAAATACTGGCGTTATCGGCCAGCGCCACGACGCGCAAATTTTCATTTCCAGCGGCATAGGCCAGCCAGGCGCCATCCGGCGAAAGCGCCAGGCGGTTCTGATTGGGTAAATTTTCAAACGGCGCGGCGGAGGGGATATTTTTGAGAAGCGTCGCCTGGCTGCCCGCAATGTCGTACACGCGCGCTTCCCACGCGCCCAAGTTGCGGACGTACAGCGCCAGGCGCGAGCCGTCGCGGTTGGCGCTCAGGCAGGCGGCGCAGGGCTGGTCAAACAGCGCCAGGTCGCTCCAGGCGGCAATCTGCTGGCCGGCACGGTCGAACAAATACAGGCCGTCGGTGGCGGCGACAAAAACGCGCTGATCGTCGGCGCTGACGGTTAACGCCAGGAAGCGATTTTCCATGCCGCGAAAAACCATCCGCAACAGGCTGGCATTGCCCATGCCGATTTCGGGAAAGCCCACGTCGGGCAGGGGCGTGCCCTGGGCGACGGGAAACAGCGAAGGCTGGGTGGGGCGGGGCGTGTTGCTGGCAGTCGGCGTCCAGGTCGGGCGCAGAGTCACCGTGGCAGTCGGTGCGCCGGGCGTCCCCGCGGTGGGCGTGGGCGGGAATAAGTTGGGGAGTTGGAAGTTTTGGAGCGGGGCGCAGGAGGATAACAGGATGAAGAGGATGAAGGGGATGTATTTTATATTTTTCACGAGTCATACCTCCTTCGGCGGCGCAGTTTGGCCGTAGTCGAGCACTTTGCGCACGCCAGTCGCGTCTTCGGGCGCGCCGACAATTTTCTTTTCTTCTAACTGGTCAATCAGCCGCGCGGCGCGGGTGTAGCCGATGCGTAATTTGCGCTGAAGCATGGAAACCGAGGCACGCCCCTCGCGGCGCACCAAATCCAGCGCCTCGTTGTAGAGCGGGTCGCCCTGGTCGAGCGCTTCCTGCTCCCAGATGGGCAACTGCTTGACGGGCGCATTCGGCGCGGGCACGTCCACTGCGCCGCCGGGGGCAGCGGCGGGGGCGCCCTGCGCCTGCCAGAATTCCACCAGCCGATGAATTTCCGTATCCGAGACGAAAACCCCCTGCAGGCGAACCGGCGCGGGCGCATCCGGCGATTGGTAGAGCATATCGCCGCGCCCCAGCAGCCGTTCCGCGCCGGGCTGGTCGAGGATGACGCGGCTGTCGGTGTTGGAGGCAACCGCAAACGCCACGCGCGCCGGGAAGTTGGCCTTAATCAGCCCGGTGACGACATCCACCGAGGGGCGCTGGGTGGCAAGGATGAGATGAATGCCGGTCGCGCGCGCCAGTTGCGCCAGGCGCGTGATGGTGCGCTCGGTTTCATCGGGCGCCAGCATCATCAGGTCGGCCAATTCGTCAATCACCACCACCAGGTAGGGCAGTTTTTTGTGTCCCTGCGTTTTCATGCGCGCGTTGTAATCGGTGATGTTGCGCGCGCCAACCTGGGCAAACTGGTGATAGCGGCGGTCCATTTCGCGCGTCATCCATTGCAGCGCGCCAATCACCTTCTCCATCTCCACGACCACCGGCGCCAGCAGATGCGGCACGCCGTTGTAACCGGTCAATTCCACCCGCTTGGGGTCCACCAGCACCAGACGAACATCGTCAGGCGTGTTGAAAAGCAGCAGACAGGTCAGAATGCTGTTGACACAGACCGACTTGCCCGAACCAGTCGTTCCGGCAATCAGCAAATGCGGCATGGCGGCCAAATCCGCGCCGATGGGATGGCCGGAAACATCCTTGCCCAGCGCAAAACCGAGCGACTTGCGCCCGCGCTGAAAGGCCTCGCCCTCCACAATTTCGCGCAGCGCCACCAGCGCCATTTCATCATTGGGAACTTCGATGCCGAGATAGCTGCGCCCCGGCACCGGCGCCTGAATGCGAATGCGCGAGGCGGCCAGCGCCAGCGCCAAATCATCGGCCAGCGCGGCAATTTTGCTGACGCGCACGCGGGTGCGGCCATTGCGGCTTTCAACAAACAGCGGCTCCACGCCAAATTGGGTGATGGTTGGGCCGCTGTTAATTTCGACGACTTGCGCCGGAGCGCCAAACGAGGCCAGCGTCTCTTCGATCAGGCGGGCGCGCTGGTCGAGAAATTCCTGATTGGAGGAGGCGCTCGCGCCAGGGTTGAGAATTTCCGTCAAATCAGGGAGCTGCCAGGGGCGGGCGGGAACGCCGCTGTCGGCGGCTTCCGCCACGACGGCGGGGACGGCGGCGGCAGGCGCGGCGGCCCCGGGAAAATTCTCCGGCGCAGGGACGGGCGGCAGCGGAGAGTCTTTTTCGCGCGGAAAAATGCCCGGCAGGCGGGCGCGCAATTTCTGCCACAGGCCGCGCAAAAATTGCCAGAGCGGGTTTAATCTTTCCAGCAGTTCCGGCAGACTGCGGTCAAGCGTCAGCGAAAGACTCATCAAAAGCCAGGCCAGCAAAACGACCAGCGCGCCGCCCAGCCCCAAATTTTCGACCAGCAGGCGGTAAAAAATACTGCCCAGCCAGCCGCCGCCGCTGGCGCTGATGGGTTCGGGGTTGCCCGAAAGCCCATGCAGGGCGGTGATGCCAAACAACGCCAAAAAGATGATTCCGGTGGCGCGTTCCACCGAAAGCGGCGGAATGCGCTCAATTTTGCGCACCAGCAGCCAGCCGCCGAAGAGAATCAGGGCAATCGGCAGGCCGTAAGCGCCCCAGCCGAAGAGGAAACTGAAGAGTGAGACGGTTGCCCCGGTCAGCGCCGAACGGCTGGAGGAAATGAGCGCCAGCAAAATCAACAGCCCGCCGAGCGCCAGCCCAACGCCGAGCAAGTCCAATTTTCGCTCTGGCGAGAGGGTGAAAAGGGGCGGGGGCGGCGCAACTGGGGCAATAGATTTTCCCGCAGATGCCGGTTTTTTGGGGTCTTTTTTAGACGCAGCGGTTTTTTTTGCCGAGGCTTTTCCCTTTGGCGCGGGTTTGGGTTGAAGGAAGGCAGGAAGTTTGAAAGGCATGTTTTTTGGGGTAAAGAATGAAAAAATTATAGCACAAATGGTCGAAAATTCCTTCTGTCTTGCGGTGCGGTGTCTACGCGAAAATCATTCGGCACGGTAGCATAACGCGCCAGGTCTGCGAATGATATCGAACAAATAACGGGTTCCGATTCCATTGCATCCTATCCGGGCGCTATGCTTCCCCAGTTAGTAATTTCAAGCGTTCCCAGGGTTTGAGATTCTCGTCGTCGGCCAGAATACCCTTCAGCTCGTAAATTTCATCACGCAGGGCGGCGGCGCGTTCAAATTCCAGCGCTTTGGCGGCATCTTTCATTTGGGCTTCCATTTCAGCGAGCATTTTTTGCAATTCGCTCTTGTCAACACTGGCAGGTTTCTTTCCAGCGCGGTACTGTCCCCGGGCTTCACCCACCGCCAAGGCGGGCTCTGATTTCTCGGTTGTGGCGCTCGTCGTCATCAGGTCGCGGATGGCTTTGTGGATGCTGACCGGTACGATGCCGTGTTCCTGATTATATGAGACCTGCTTGGCGCGGCGGCGATTGGTTTCGCCAATGGCAAATTTCATTGAATCGGTCATGCGGTCAGCGTACATGATGACTTTGCCATTAAGATTTCGCGCAGCGCGGCCGATCGTCTGAATCAACGCCGTGCCAGAGCGCAGAAAACCTTCTTTATCGGCGTCCAAAATCGCCACCAGTGAAACTTCCGGCAGGTCGAGCCCCTCCCGCAGCAGGTTAATCCCCACGATCACATCAAAAACGCCCAGACGCAAATCGCGCAGAATTGAGATGCGCTCCAGCGTTTCCACTTCCGAGTGCAGGTAATGGACTTTGATGCCGAGTTCCATCAGATACTCGGCCAAATCTTCAGACATACGCTTGGTAAGGGTGGTGACAAGGATGCGCTCGCGGCGTTCCACCCGCTGGCGAATTTCACCCACCAGGTCATCCACCTGGCCTTTGCTCGGGCGCACATCCACCTGGGGGTCAATCAGCCCGGTGGGGCGGATGATTTGCTCTACAACCTGCTCGGCGCGCCCCAATTCGTAGGGGCCGGGCGTGGCAGAAGTGTAGATGGTGTAGCCCATGCGCGGCTCGAATTCGTCAAACTTGAGCGGGCGGTTGTCGAGGGCGCTTGGCAGGCGAAAACCATATTCGACCAGCGTTTCCTTGCGCGAGCGGTCGCCGTTATACATGCCGCGGATTTGCGGGATGGTCATGTGACTCTCGTCAATAATCAGCAAGTAATCGCTGGGGAAAAAATCAATCATCGTCCAGGGCGGCGTGCCAGGGGCGCGGCGGTCGAGGTGACGGGAGTAGTTTTCGATGCCGGAGCAATAGCCGACTTCCTTCAGCATTTCCAAATCATACCGCGCGCGCTGTTCGATACGCTGGGCCTCGATCAGTTTGCCCTGTTCAGTGAAAATTTTCATCCGGTCAGTCAGTTCCGCTTCGATGTCGGTGATGGCGTCTTTGAGTTTTTCTTCCTGAGTGATATAGTTTTTGGCGGGATAAATCACGACTTCGGGCAACTCGGCATGAATTTCGCCGGTCAGCGGTGTAAACTCCACGATGCGTTCAACTTCGTCGCCAAAAAAGGTGATGCGATAGCCGCGCTTTTCAGAATAGGCCGGAATGATTTCAAGCGTATCGCCGCGCACGCGAAAGGTGCCTGGGCGCAGTTCCATATCGTTGCGCTGATACTGGCCATCAATCAACTGGCGCATGAGCGCATTGCGCCGGTAAACCTCGCCCACCTTGAGCGTGACTGAGCCGCGCAAAAACTCATCCGGCGAACCCAGCCCGTAGATGCACGAGACCGAAGCGACAATAATCACATCTTTGCGCGAAACCAGCGCCATGGTCGCCGCCAGGCGCAAACGCTCAATCTCCTCGTTGATGTCGGTTTCTTTTTCGATGTACAGGTCGTGACGCGGAACGTAAGATTCCGGCTGATAGTAGTCGTAGTACGAGACAAAATACTCCACCGCATTTTCGGGGAAAAATTCCTTGAACTCGGCGTAGAGTTGCGCCGCCAGGGTTTTATTGTGCGCCATGATGATGGCCGGTTTTTGCAGTTGCTGAATGATGGACGCCACCGTGTAGGTCTTGCCCGTGCCGGTTGCGCCCAGCAAAACCTGCTGTTTCAGCCCGCGCTGAACGCCGTCCACCAGCTGCGCAATCGCTTCCGGCTGGTCGCCGGTGGGTTTAAAGGGAGCGATAAGTTTAAACGTCATAAAATTCACCTTGGAATATAAGGAACGAACGTTCTATTTTACCATGCCGTCAATGCTATAATACCGCCATGCCCGACCTGTTTGACCACGCCATGAATGAACGCATGAAAAACGAAGCCCCGCTGGCCGCGCGTATGCGTCCGCGCACGCTGGACGAGTATATCGGCCAGGAACACATCATCGGCGAGGGAAAACTGCTGCGGCGCGCCATTCAGGCCGACCGGTTGTTCTCCTCCATTTTGCTGTGGGGACCGCCCGGAACCGGCAAAACCACCCTGGCGCAAGTCATCGCCAACCAAACCAAAAGCCACTTTGAGACACTTTCCGCCATTTTGGCCGGAAAAAGCGACCTGCGCGAAGTGATTGAGCGGGCCACCGAACGCAATCGGCTGTATCGGCAGCGCACGATTCTCTTCATTGATGAAATTCACCGCTGGAACAAAGCCCAGCAAGACGCGCTGCTGCCCTTTGTCGAAAACGGCACCGTCACGCTGATTGGCGCAACCACCGAAAACCCATTTTTTGAAGTCATTAAAGCCCTCGTCAGCCGCTCGCGGATTTTCCAGTTAAGAAACCTGAATCAGACCGAAGTCGGCCTCCTGCTCGACCGGGCGATTGCCGACCCGCAGCGCGGCTACGGCAGCCGGAAAATTCACCTCGAACCGGCAGCGCGCGCCCATCTGATAGAAATGGCCTCCGGCGACGCGCGCAACGCGCTCAACGCGCTGGAACTGGCCGTCGAATCCACCCCGCCCAACGCCGAGGGGCTGATTCATCTGACGCTGGATGTCGCCCAGGAATCCATTCAACGCCGGGCGGTTTTGTACGACAAGGACGGCGACGCGCACTACGACACCATCTCGGCCTTCATCAAATCTGTGCGCGGCTCCGACCCAGACGCGGCGCTCTACTGGCTGGCGAAGATGATTTACGCGGGCGAGGACCCGCGTTTCATCATCCGGCGGCTGATTATTTTGGCCGGGGAAGATATCGGCCTGGCCGACCCGCTTGGGCTGGTGGTGGCTTCATCAGCGGCGCAGGCCTTTGATTTTATCGGCCTGCCCGAAGGCATTTACCCGATTGTGGAAGCAACGCTTTACCTGGCGACTGCCCCAAAATCGAACAGCGCCGGGGCGTATTTCAAAGCCATGCAAAAAATCGAGCAGGAGGGCGCGGGTTCAGTGCCAAAACATTTGCAAGACGGCAACCGCGACCGCGAAGCCACCGGCCAGGGTCAGGGTTATGTCTATCCGCATGAACAGGCAGGCCATTTTACCGCGCAGCAATACCTGCCCAAGCGCCTGCTGGGGACGTATTTTTATACCCCCAGTGGCGAGGGCCACGAAGCGCAAGTCGCCGCCCGGCTGGAGCGGTGGCGCGAGGCGCAAAAACGCGCCCTGGGCATTGAAACCGAACAGCGCCTGCCCGACCTGCCACAGCAAACCATTGACGCGCTAAAACGCAACATCAAATCATAAATCGGAGTTTTATGCCTCTATTGCTTCTTATCCGCCACGGCGAAAATGAGTACGTCAAAACTGGCAAGATGGCCGGACGTCTGCCCGGCGTTCACCTCAACGAGCGCGGACAGGCGCAGGGCGCCGCGCTGGGCGAGGCGCTGAAAGATGCCCCGCTCTCGGCCATCTACGCCAGCCCGCTGGAGCGCGCCCAGGAGACTGCCGCGCCGATTGCCTCGGCGCGCGGGTTAACCATTCAGACGCGGCCCGCCCTGCTCGATACCCATGTCGGCGACTGGGAAGGGCAGGAACTGAAAAAATTGGTCAAATTGCCAGAATGGAAACAAGTGCAGAACCAGCCGTCGCGCTTCACTTTTCCCCATGGCGAATCATTTTTCGATTTGCAATACCGTCTGGTGGGCGAAATTGAACGAATCGCCCAGGCGCATCAACCCGACGAGGTGGTGGCGGTAATTTACCACGCCGACCCGATCAAACTGGTGGTGGCGTATTATCTTGGGCTGGCGCTGGATAACTTTCAGCGGCTGGCCTGCGATACCGGTTCGGTGACGGCGCTGGCGCTGCGCCCCGAAGGCGCACAGCTGCTTTTTCTCAACCGCCGCCCGCCGTTTGCGTTGGAATTGAATGGGAAAGCCGCCAAACCTGGATTAGGCAACTTGCAGCGAAAATAGATTTTTTACCCTTCACTGTGTATATCAGATGCTAACCAGCTCAAAATTTAACAAAACAAGCCGCGCTCGTATGAGCGCGGCTTGTTTTGTCTACCGGTGTGCCCCCACAGGAATTCGAATCCTGGTCTTAACCTTGAAAGGGTTGCGTCCTGGGCCACTAGACGATGGGGGCTTGTTTTTGAAGCGGCGGTTATTTTATCATTCACGCACAGAACGGTCAAGCGATTAACTGTATCAACTTTCAAGGCACTGGCTTTTTAAGCCAAGCAAATCCACCTGCTTACGATTGAAAAGCATCGCCGGAGAATCCACCTTCAGCGCCGAAATTAGAATCGCAGCCAGGTGGCCGTTGTAGAGCGGCACAAAATCGCGGCTGCCTTCCATCATCACCGTCGAAAACTCAAAACGGCCGGCCCACTCCAGCGTACCGGTCAACTCATAAACAGGGCTGGCAATATGTATTGAATACTCGTTCATTTTTTGAAAACCACCACGCGCCAGCGCTGGCGGACCCAGGTCTTCGCGACGGGCCAGGCACACCGCAAAAATTTGTGAGCGCACCAGACGCAACACCTGATAGTGTTCCACCAGTTTCGTTGGCATGTGCAACCGCGCCAAACGCGCATCCAAGATTTCCATAAAAGAAGTTACCTGGTCATTCATCAGTCCCATCAGACCAGAGTTTGGTACAATCGTTTTTCCGGTAACGCGAAACCCCGGTGTGAAAAAATCCGCCAAAATTAGTCGCTGAGAGGATGTTGTAGATGCTGGTTCGGGGGTCATCTTTACTGGTCGGTGGAATGGCGAATAACAGTGCTGCGGCGGCGTGGAAACGGATGCAACGATCGCAGTTTGTGCGACGACTGCCCCGCAGTCGGGCTGAGCAATGTTGCCAGCCAATTGACCGCGCGTTCATCATACTCGCGTTTACCGCACACATCGCACACCCAAGCCGGAAAATTTGGCACCGTTACCAGTTCATCGTCCAACCATGTGAAATAAGTGATAAATTGCAGGCTTAATACCCCGGCCTGACATTCACCGCATGGATACGATTCTTGCTGCTCTTCACTCATAAAATTACCTCTCGCAAAATTGACACACCAGCACTGACCCCCAGACGATTGGCTCCGGCAGAAATCATCGCCCGCGCATCGGCCAGCGTGCGAATACCACCCGCCGCCTTGACACCCATTCCAGCGCCCACCACCGCCCGCATCAATGCCACATCTTCCACAGTCGCGCCACCCGGCCCAAAACCGGTAGATGTCTTGACAAAATCGGCTCCAGCGGCTTGGGAGATAACACAGCCCAAAATCTTCTCGCGACGTGTCAATAGCGCCATTTCCAAAATCACCTTCAGATGAGCGCCACGCGCGTGACAGGCTTCCAACACCGCCTGCACATCTTCCAGTGCGCGCGCAGCATCACCCGCTTTGAGTGAGCCAATATGAATCACCATATCCACTTCTTTGGCGCCCATTTCAACCACGCGCCCGGCTTCCAACGCCTTAAGCTCGGGTGTTGTTGCCCCCAGCGGAAAACCGATCACTACACAAACCGGCACGCCCGACCCTGCCAGTAATTTTGAGGCCAATGACGCGTAGACCGGATTAAGGCACACCGTAGCGAAATGATATTCACGCGCTTCGGCGCAAAGTTTTTCCACTTGCGCGGGAGTCGCTTCGGGCTTCAGCAGCGTGTGGTCAATCCAACCAGCCAAGGCAGCCCCGCGCGGCATTTCCAACACTGCAGGCGCGGGCGGCATTTGTTTTTCCAATTGGTCCGTCAGAGCGAGAATTTCAACGCTGGTTTTCATTGGCTGGCCTTTGCCATCTGAGAAAAACTAATAATCATCCAATCGGTCACCGGCCAATAGACCAAGACCGCCTTGCCGATCACCTTATCCTGCGGCAACAAACCCCAGGAGTGCGAATCAGACGAATCGTTACGATTATCGCCCAGCACAAACAGATGTCCTTCCGGCACCGTCCACGAGCCTTGATATGCCGGCGCAGCGGCTATATACGGCTCATTCAACCGCTCGCCATTGACCAAAATCGAGCCGTTGTTCGCCACAACTGTATCGCCAGGCAAGCCAATCACCCGCTTAATTAAATCCTGTGTCGGGTTAAGTGGAAAATGAAAAACAATAATATCGCCTCGTTCCGGTGTCCCAATTTGGTACGCCAGACGGTTAATCAGCACAAACTCACCGTTTTGCAAGGTCGGGTTCATGCTAAAACCATCCACGCGCACTCGCGCCGAAAGTGCGTTAATCACCAAAAACAACGCGGCAGAAAGCAGAATTGTTTCGAAAATATCTAAAAAGAAACGCACCCAACCGCCCGATTCATGTTGCTCTTCGGGAGTGGAAACGACGGTTTCAACAGGAAATTCTTCCAAAGCCAGCCTCCAAGTTGCGAGATTATACCGCACCCCAGGCGTAAAACGTGGGAACAAACAACACGCGGCTCCCATCACGGCGAGCGGATTCATCCAAGATTTTCATTTTTTGGAGGACTTCACCTGAAATTTTTCCCACCAAATCAGCCTGTAATACCGCCCATTCCAGTTCCGCTTCGTCAGGCGATGAAGGCCCCCAGCCGCCAGCGTGGATACCGTTTTCAATCAGCGTTATCCCAGCCTGAGAAAAAGCCCCGGCCAATTGCCTGCCCATTGACGGGTTGACGCCTTGCCGCCGCAATGATTCAGTTTGCCAACGGCCAAGTTCCATCAACGCGACAGGTTCATCAATCCGCGCAGTGTAATCAGGTTCGGCCAACGCCAAAATTGCGCCACCAGGTTGGGTAATGCGCACCATCTCGCGCAAAATTGTCACCGGATTTTTCGTCCACAGCAACAGATAGTGACAAAAGACCAGGTCAAATGTCGCTGTCGGGAACGGGATGAACTCTCCCGCCGCCTGCATGACGGAAGTGGCTGGGGCGTGAAGTTGCGCCTGTTTGACGGTCTCCAGGTTCAGGTCCAGGCCAAACACGCGCGCGCCGGGAAAAACTGGGAGCGTCTCAAGGATGGCTCCCGTGCCGCAGCCAATTTCCAAAACTCTTTGAGCGCTGAAAAGTCCGGCGCTTTTCCATAAATAATTCCTTGCGTTTTCTGTCCAGCGAGCTTGTTGTTGGTACCGTGTGTGCCAGTTCATGCCCCCATTATAGTCACTCACGCCAGTTGCGAATAAAATTTTCCTGTTCGCTGGTTTCGGGCGAGTATGGGTAACGCGCTGATTTTGGAACGGATTGCCAGTGCTGTGCCAGAGCGTCGAGTGCTGACTGTCCATTTTGCCCATGCCGCGCAAGGTAACAGCCCACCGTGGTGCCGGTACGGCCAATGCCGCCATAGCAGTGCAAGTAAATTTTGCGTCCGGCGGCCAGCGAGTCGTCAATGGCGTCAAGCGCCGCACGCATTTGTTCGTAGCTGGGCAGGCCGTAGTCGCCGATGGGAAAACGCTGATAGTGAACGGTTCGCCCCAGGGCGCGGGCTTCATCGGCCAGCGCGGGCAGGTAAGGCTCGGTTTCGCCGAACGCGGTCAGGTCGAAAAATGTATCAAACCCAGCCCGCAAAAAGGCTTGCAGTCGTTGTTGGCTGATTTCAGGTTTGAAGGGACTGGCTGGATATTCCCCAGCCAAAAAGCGGTTTTCAATAACCCAGTACGCTTCGGGGATGGGGCGGTCGGGCATTTTAGGGGGTGGTGGTGGGAAAGATGGGCGGCTGCGCGTCGCTGTCGCGCCGAAATTCGTAGGCGACCATCATTTCTTCGATGATTTTGGCTTGTGTGGGGCTTAATTCGCCAAATTCCAGGCCGATATTGTAGAAAGAAGGGTCAATATCGGGGCTGCACCAGGCGACTTTGGCGTTCAGGCTGAAGCGCGGGCTACCGAAGAGATGTGGTTCGGGCAGGTCAAAGCGTAATGGCAGCGTGATACCAGTTGGCTGCGGGTCGTCGCTGATAAGCATAGCGCCGAGTTTATTCAGGTCAGACAGATAGCCAATGACCGTGCCGTTTTCCCGGTGAAAGACGCGCGAGTAGATGATGAGATATTTGCGGGGGGTTTTGCGGCGTTCGTCCATAAAAATCTCCGGTGAAAGCGGATAAGTATTTTTAGTGTACCGGAAAATCAGATAAAGGAATGTTGCAGTTTCGTGTGCGCTTACTGGTATCGGCGGCCCTTCCAGGTGACGCCCTGGCCGGAAAGCACTTTCCAGGCGGAGGTGAACATCATGGCGGCGAAGACGCCTGCGCCGAGCGGAGTAAGCAGGGCGTAGCCGGGCGAAATTTTCATTTCGGCGTTGACGCGCGCGCGGACGAAAATCAGCGCCGCCCAAACCGTCAGCGCCTGGGCCATCACCAGCGCCGCCCAAATTCCGCCGCCGTTGCGCCACCAGAAAAATCCCAACAACGGCCAGACGGGCATGAAGAGCGCCGCCATCAGCGCCAAAAATGCGCCAAACGCGCCGAGCAAAAGCATGGCGGGCGTATCGGCCAGGCCGAGGTAGATGTTTTTTGTCCAGCCTTCCCACATCGCGGCCAGGTCGGTGTACATGCGCGTTTGGGCGATGCCGCGCCCGTCGGCGATAATTAGCCGGTAGCCGCCCCATTTGACTTTTTCGCTGAGTGCCTTGTCTTCGACAATCTTATTTTTGACGGCGGCGTGCCCGCCGACGGCGTCATAGACGCTGCGTCGGATGAAGATGTACTGCCCGTTGGCGATGGCGTCGCGGCTGGTAGGGTCGTTGACTTTTTTGGGCGAGAATCCTACTGAAAGGGCGGTGAAAACCAGCGGCATGACGGTTTTTTCCCAAAAACTACCCAGAATTTGTTCGGTCATCACCGTGTACAAATCGGCGCCGGTTTTTTTGGTGGCGGCCAGGCTGGCGGAAAGCGCATTGGGGTGCAGAAAGGTATCGGCGTCGAGCAGCAAAAGCCACTCGCCGCGGGCGGCAGCCGTCGCCTGGAAGAGGGCGTGGGGTTTTCCGGCCCAGCCTTCCGGCAGGTCGCCGCCCGCCAGAATCACCAGGCGCGAGTCGCTGGCCGAGAGTTCGGCCAGGATGGCGGGGGTTTCATCGGTCGAGCGGTCATCCAGCACAAAAACTTCAAAGGTTGGATAATCCTGCGCCAAAATGGACTCGACACAGCGGCGGATGTTTTTTGCCTCGTTGCGCGCCGGGACGATGACGCTGATGAGCGTTCCGCTGGCGGGCGGCGTGACGTGCGGCGTTTGAATCTCCAGCCAGGATTGGTTGTGCAGCCAGGCGATGATTGCCAGCGCGGCCAGAAAAAAAAGGGTCGAAAGCAGAACGTAAAACGTCATTTACATCACCGTCACCCGTGACCCGTCGGCGCTTTTTTCCACTTCGATGCGGTGCGAAAAAGCGTCTTTCAGATCGTCGAGATGGGTAATAATCAAAATTTTGGCAAAATCGCCGCGCACGGCGTTGATGGCTTCAATCAGGCGTTGCACTCCCTGTTCGTCTTGCGAACCGAAGCCCTCGTCAATCACCAGCGTTTGCAGGCGCGCGCCCGTGCGGCGGGCGAGAATTTCTGACAGCGCCAGGCGGATGGCGAAGTTGACGCGAAAGGCCTCGCCGCCCGAAAACATTTCGTAGTCGCGCGTGCCCGCCGGGTCGCTGATGACGATGTCCAGCGTCTCCTTCAGGTCGTCGCGCTTTTTGTCTTTGTATTCGGCCTGTGTCGCAAAGCGCACGCTCATCGCGCCGCCCGAAAGCCGGTTGAGCAGCTCGTTGGCTTTTTCTTCGATTTGTGGCAGCGCCTGTTCAATCAACAGCGCGGGGACGCCATCCTTGCCAAACGCGCGTTCCAGCGTTTTGTGCCGGCCAATTTCCAGCGCCAGCGCTTCGCGCTCGGCTTGCAGCGCGGCTTTTTGTGCGCGCAGCGTTGTCAATACCGTCACCCGCTGCCGCGCCATGCCCACTTCCTGATGGAGCGCATTTTCGCGTTCTTTAATTTCAAAAAAAGCGCGCTCGCTGGTATGCAAATCGGGCGTCTGGCGTTCACTTTCGGCCAGGCGCACGGTGGCTTGCGTATATGCATCTTCTTGCTCGGCGAGTTCGCTTGTCAAGGTCGCCAGTTGCGCGTGGATGGACTGGAGTTCATCTTCCAGCGGGGTCAGCGCGGCGCGCGCCGAGGCCAACTGGCGGAAATCGGCTTCGCTGGCGCGGCCTGCCTGCTCATGCAACCGCGCGGCCTCGTGCGCGGCGGCGTCGTAGCCCAGCACCGCCAGTTCGGCGTTGATTTTTTCGATTTCGGCGCGCGCCGCCGCCGCAAAGGAATCGCCATTAAGCAGGGTTTCGACGGCCTGCAGGCGCGGCGCGCCGCCGTTTTGCCAGGCCGCCGCGGCCTGGTTCGCCGCTTCCAGGCGCTGCTGCGCCGCGGATTGCTGGGCCGTCAGGCGCGTTTGTTCGGCTTCGGCGTTTTTCAATGGCGCGGCCTGCGCTTCGAGCGTGGCGAGCTGCGCCGTCAGCGCGTCACTTTCTTCGCGGTTGGCGCGCCAGCGGTCGCCCAGGGTTTTCCCCTCAGCGGAAAGTTGTTCGAGGGTTGCGGCGCGGTGTTCAGCGGAAAGTTCCTGCCCGCACAGCGGACAATTTTCGGCTGCGGTGGATTCCAGGTTTTTGATGCGCTTTTCCAGCGGGGTCATTTGCGCGCGCAGGCTGTCGTTTTCGGCCTGGAGCGCGGCCTGACGCTGACGGATGGCCTCCAGCCGGGCGCGGATTTCGTCGCGCTGGCCGATTTTTTCGGCACTTTCTTCCAGCGCCTGCCGGCCTTGTTCGATGTTGTTGCGCAAACTTTCCAGCTGCGCGGCCTGTGCGCTGACCAGGGTTTGTTGCTGGCGTAGCGATTTTTGTTCCTGTTCCAGCCCGGCTTTTTCGCGGTTGATTTCATCCAAAAAAGGCTGGCGGCGTTTTTCGCGCTGATGGAATTGGGCGGCGGCGCTCTCGAAATTTTCCAGCGCGGCGCGGGCGGCGGCCCAGCCGCTGTAAGCGCTTTCGATTTCGGCGGCGCGTTCCAGCAGGCTGGCCTGGCTGTCGCGCTCCGCTTGTTTGGCGGCCAGCCGGGTTTCCAGGGCGGCGATGTCGCGTCGGGCGCGTTTCAGCCCCTCGGCCAGGGTTTGCGTCAGTTGGCGTTCCTGTTCGAGGCGGGCGCTCATTTTTTTGATCTGGTCGAGCGCGGCTTCCTGGGTTTTGCGGCTGGTTTCCAGGTCTTTTAATTGGGTTTCCAGCTCGGCCAGGCGTGTTTTGCGCGCGCTTTCCTCATCTAGTTCCTGATGAATTCCGTCGAGGCGGCCATCGAGCGTGTCGAGAGCGCGTTCCAATTCTTTGCGGCGTGTTGCGGCGCGCTCGCGGTAGGTTTCCCACTGGTCGAGGCCGAGGATGCTGGCGAGAATCCGCTTGCGGTCGCCGGGCCGCTGCTGGGTAAATTGGTCGGCTTTGCCCTGCAAAAAAAACGAGGCATTGACAAAGGTTTCGTAGTCGAGCCGTAAAATGGCGCGGATGCGCTCTTCGGTGGCGCGCACGCTTTTTTCGGTCAGCGGACGCCAGCGCTCGCCGTCTAACAGTTGAAATTCGAGTGTGGTGGTTTTTCCGCGCGGTAAAATGCGCTGAATGCGGTAGTGGTTGCCCTCGTATTCAAAAGTGAAAATCACTTCGGCGGCGGCGCTGGCGCTGTGAATCAGCGCTTCGCCGGGTTTGCGCGCCTGGCCGAAGAGCGCCCAGGTTATCGCGTCCAGCAGGGAAGATTTGCCCGCCCCGTTCTGGCCGGAAATGCAGGCCATGCTGAAGGCGCTGAAATCCACCTCCACCGGCGCGCGGTAGGAAAGAAAGCCGGAAAGTTTCAGTCGCAACGGAATCATGCCATGATTTTACCGCAGCGTTGGCTTGCCCGCCTTCCTTACATCTGTTATCATAGCGGGGTGTTTTACGATGACGAAAACCGCAACCGGCGGCGAAATCTATTCCTGACCATTCTCCTGACAACCCTGCCGTGCTACTGCGCCGGGCTGATTGCTTTGGGTGTTGCGCCAGACGGTTCCATCACCCCCACGCTAACACCAACGGTTACGCTGGGAATTCCTACACTGACACCTACGCCGACTATTCTCTTGCTGGCAACCACGCCGGGGCCATCGCCGACGCCAAATTTTCTAACAGCCACCTTTACGTTCACGCCCACCGCTTCACCCACGGCAACAGCCACCGACACATCAACCCCTTCGCTAACGCCTTTTGTGCCGCCGACCTATACCCTTACCTTGCCGCCCTCGGCTACCCCCACACCGCCGCCGACCGCCACCGCTTCGCCGCTTCCGCCCACCGATACGGCGACTTCCCCTCCGCCCCCCACATTTACACCGACGGAGACGCCCACCACTCCCCCAACCCCCTGATATGGCCGATATTCTTCCCTTTCTCAAATCCCTGCTTTCTGCGCCCGGGCTTTCGGCGTATGAAACCCCGGTGACGCGCCTGATTGAAGAAAAATGGCGTCCGCTGGTCACGCAAACCCGGCTCAGCCGGATTGGTTCGCTGGAGGCGCTCAAGGCGGGCACTACGCCCACGCCGCGCCCGGCGCTGATGGTGGCGACGCACATGGACGCCATTGGTCTGATGGTAACCGCGCTCACCGGCGAGTTTTTGCATGTGACTCAAATCGGCGGGATTGACGCGCGCATTTTGCCCAGCACACCGATACTCGTGCACGCTTCCAGGAGCGGCGAGGAACTGCCCGGTGTGGTGGTCATGCCCCCGGCGCGCGCCCTGCCCCCCAGCACGGCGGATGGCGTCATCAGCCTGAACGATTTACTGGTGGATGTCGGCCTTTCGGCGGCGCATCTGGCCGAAAAAGTGCAAATCGGCGACCGGGTTTCCTTCGCCACCCAGCCGGTGGAACTGGCCGGGGAAGTCATCAGCGGCCACACGCTCGACAACCGCGCCTCGGTGGCGGTGCTGACGGTGGCGCTGGAAGAACTGCAAACCAAACAGCACGCCTGGGATGTCTGGGCGGTGGCAACCGTTCAGGAAGAAGTTACCCTGGGCGGGGCGTTTACCTCCGCATTTGGCATTCGCCCGCAGATTGCCATTGCCGTGGATGTGACCTTCGCCAAAGGCCCCGGTGCCAGCGACTGGCAGACTTTCCCGCTCGCCAAGGGGCCGACTTTGGCGATGGGGCCGAACATGCACCCCTTTATTCACAAAAAACTGAAAGAAATTGCCGACCAGTTGGAAATTCCCACCCAATTGGAAATGTCCCCGCGTCATTCCGGCACGGACGCTTACGCCATGCAGGTCGCCGCCGAAGGCATTCCGACGATGGTAATTGGTATTCCGCTGCGCTACATGCACACACCGGTTGAGATGGTCGCCATCAAAGACATTCAGCGCGCCGGGCGGCTGATTGCTGAGTTCGCCGCCGCGCTGGAACCGGATTTCGTTGAAAAAATCGTCTGGGAAGATTAAAGGCGTTACCCGGTTACCCAGTCTGCAGGTTTTCCCATCAACCGGACAACCGGACAACCGGACAACTGGAAAGCTGGATAACTGGATAACCGGATAATTGGAAAACATTCATGCCAACAATCACCGAAAAACAAATTGAACTGCTCGAAAAACTCTGCAACGCCAGCGCCGTCTCGGGTGACGAAGGCGAAGTGCGCAAAATCGTTCTCGAAGAAGTAAAGCCCTACGCCGATACCGTCAAAATAGACGCGCTCGGCAATGTTCTCGTGACAAAAAATGGCGCGGCAGAAAAACGCCTGCGCGTGATGCTCGACTGTCACATGGACGAAGTCGGCTTTATGCTGGTGGCCGACGAAGGCGAAGGACTCTTCCACTTTGAATTGGTCGGCGGCATTGACCCGCGTCAACTGCCGGGCAAGCAGGTGCTGGTCGGCAAAGACAAAATCCCCGGCGTAATTGGCGCGCGCCCGATTCACCTGACCACACCTGAAGAGCGCAGCCACAAAATCAGCGTGGACGCCTTGCGGATTGATGTCGGCCCGGGCGGCGCGGGCAAAGTCAAAGTCGGCGACCGCGCCACTTTCGCCACGCGCTTCCGCCGGGTTGGCGATTCCATTTTCTCCAAGGCGATTGACAACCGCATCGGCTGCGTTTTGCTGATTGACCTGCTCAAAACCGCCCCGGCCAACCTGGATTTGTGCCTGTCGTTTTCGGTGCAGGAAGAAATTGGCCTGCGCGGCGCCAAAGTGGCCGCCTACCACTTCAACCCAGACCTGGCCTTTGCGATTGACTCGACCCCGGCCAACGATTTGCCGGTGCATGACGGCGAAGAAAACACCTTTTACAACACCAAATTGGGCGCCGGGCCGGCCATTTACACCTTTGACTCTGGCACGCTCAGCGACCCGCGCCTGATTCGCTTTTTGGCGCAAACCGGCGACGAAGAAAAAATTCCCTATCAGTACCGGCAGCCGGGCGGCGGCGGCACGGATGGCGGCGCAATTCACCGCGTGCGCGCCGGTGTGCCGACGGTGTCGGTTTCCGTGCCGCATCGCTACACTCACACCGCCATCAGCCTGGCGCTCGTCGCCGATTGGGAAAATACCCTGGCGCTGCTCTCCGCCGCCCTGCAGCGCCTCACCCCCGATCTTTTGGCGGAACCCCGCTGACCATGAACGGACCGCTTGCCCTGCTTGGCTCTGGCGAATACCTGCCGGTGATGAACGACACCGACCGTTTTCTGCTGCAAAATTGCGCAGCCGATGGGCGCGCACCGCGCGTCGTCTGCCTGCCGACTGCCGCCGGAACCGAAGGCGAGCAGACAATTGCCTACTGGATGCGCCTGGGCGAGGAACACTTTCGCGCGCTTGGGGCCGAGGTTGCTTCCCCGCGCCTCACCAACCACGCTGAAGCCGACGACCCCGCCCTGGCCGCCCAAATCGAACAGGCCGACTTGATTTACTTCTCCGGCGGCAAACCGCAGTATCTTTTTGAGACGATGAATGGTTCGCTCGCCTGGCAGGCAGTCGAAAAAGCCACAGCGCGCGGCGCGGCGCTGGCGGGCTGCTCGGCTGGGGCCATGTTTTTGGGCGAATATCTGCCCGATTTTCGCGCTTTCGGCCTGAAGCAAAGCCGCGCCTTCGGGCTTTTGCCCAACAGCCATATCATCCCCCACTTTGACCGGATGCTGGCCTGGCGCGGGGTGACGATTCCCCTACTTCAGCCGCTCCTCCCCGCTGGCGAGTACGCCCTCGGCCTGGAAGAAGATACCGCTCTGATTGGTAAACCCGGCGGCGAATGGACAGTGATGGGACGCCAAAACGTCCTCGTCATCACCCGCGAGGAAGTCAAAACCTACGGCGCGGGCTGGGTCATCACCCTGCCAACCTGAAAACCGGTATAATCACTGCATGGACTTCCAATATCCCAATCTGGACGGCGTCCCAAAGATTTTTAGCAAATACCCATCTGTACAAGCAGTGTACTTGTTCGGGTCTTATGCTACTGGAAAAATCCGCCGCGACAGTGATTTGGATTTGGCAATTGTGCCGCGCGACTCTTCTGCCCGCCAACAAATGCTCGACATGATGGCTGATTTGGTTCGGCAAATCTATGACCGCATAGATTTGGTATTTCTAGATACCAAAGATGTTGTTGTGCGTTTTGAAGCAATCCGTCACAATCGCCTCTTGTACTGCGTTCCCGACTTTGACCCCGGCACTTATACGTCTCGCATTGCGCGTGAATACTGGGATTTCAAACCCTATCTGGCAGTTCAGCGCCAGTCGCTCAAACAAAGGATATTAAGCCATGGTGCGCGTTGAAGTCCTGCAAAAACGCATTCAGAAAATTGATGAGTATTTGCAGTTGTTGCAAAAATACCCAACAATCTCTCTTGAAGACTTCTTATCAGAGCCAGAGCATTACAATAGTGCGGAAAGGTTGTTACAACTTGCCATTGAAGCCACCATTGATATGGGAAATCACCTTGTTGCAGACATGAACCTTGGCCATGCCGATTATGGAACACAAATTCCTGATATCTTGGCTGACAAAGAACTCATCTCGCGTGAATTGGCTGACATCTGGGTGAAAATGATAGGTTTACGAAATATTCTTGTCCATGATTACCTCGACATCAGCCACCAAATCGTCTACGAAATCGTTCAAAATAGGCTCGAAGATATCACAACACTGCGGGATTTTTTTGCCCGCTATCTTTAATCTCATCAGCCTGCTGTGTCTTTCGGAAACTACATGAAAACTCTCCTCAAAAAACTCACTGAAACGTTCTCCCCCTCCGGTTACGAAAGCGCCATCCGCGACGTCATCCGCGCCGAAGTTGCGCCGCTCGCCGATGAAGTTCGCGTGGATGCCCTCGGCAATCTCATTGTCCGCAAAGGCAAAGGCGGCAAAAAAATCATGGTCGCCGCCCACATGGACGAAATCGGCCTGATTGTCACGCACATTGACAAAAAAGGCTTTGTGCGCTTCACCGGCATCGGCGGGGTTTACCCGCGCAACCTGCCCGGCGGACGGGTGCGCTTCGTCAACGGCACGCCCGGCGTCATCAGCATTGAACCCGCCGACAAGATGACCGAGTCGCAGCCGCTGGAAAAATGTTATGTGGATGTCGGCGCTGCCAGCGACGAGCACCACCCCCTCAAAATTGGCGATGTCGCCGGTTTCGAGCGTCCCTTCCTCGACCTGGGCGCGCGCTGGGTTGCCAAAAGCATGGATGACCGCATCGGCTGCCTGGTCGCCATCGAAACGCTGCGGGCGCTCAAATCCACCCCCAACGAAGTTTATTTTGTCTTCACCACGCAAGAGGAAGTCGGCACGCGCGGCGCGGAGACTTCGGCTTACGGCATTGACCCCGACCTGGGATTTTCGCTGGATGTCACCGGCTGGGGCGATACGCCCGGCCAAAAATACTTTGAAATGTCGCTCGGCAAAGGCCCAGCCATCAAAATCAAAGACGGCGGCATGTTGTCTGACCCGCGCATTGTGGATTGGATGGTGACGACTGCCGAAAAGCACGGCCTGCCCTATCAGCGTGAAGTGCTGCTGGGCGGCACAACCGACGCACGCGCCATGCAGCTCGTCCGCGCGGGCGTGCCAGTGGGTTGTATTTCCATTCCGTGCCGCTACGTTCACAGCCCCAGTGAAATGGTGGACGCCAGCGACGTGGAAAACGCCGTCAAACTGGCAACCGCGCTGCTGAGCCAGCCGGTCGAACTGTAAGTTGACAGCAACAAAAAAAAATCCACCGCAGGGTGGATTTTTTTTGTTTTTTCATTCTATCCCATTTATCCCCTTCATCCTGTCCGCCTTACCCCTTCATTGCCCAAACTCCCCACAGCCCAATCATGGTTACGCCAATCACAAACAGGGCCAAAAATGTCCAGCCCCAGCCGATGAGGAAGGCCTGGGTTGTGCGCAGCGCAGCGCCTTTATCGCGCAGGCGCAGATACTCCGCCGCGTAAAGCGCCAGCGGCGTCACCACCAGCGCGCCGATGGGAGTCACCAAAAAACTACTGACCAGCCCCGCGCCCATACCAATCAAAATCGAACGCCAGGGCGTGCCGGTTTCGCGCAGTTTGGTCGCTAAAATGACGTTATCTACAAAACTGCCAATCACTGCCAGAACCGTAATCAGCGCAAACAGCAGCCAGTCCCAGCCATCCATGCCGCCCATCAGCGCCGAAAAAAGCATGTAGAAAAACGCCGACAGCCAGATGATGGCGATTCCCGGGAAAATGGGAAGAATCAGCCCGACCAGCCCGACCAGCATGAAGGTCAGTATGAGCGCGTGTAAAAAGATGGTGAGAAACATGGCGGGTAGTTGTCCGGTGACGGGGTCAGGTTATTGCCCGCGGATGATGTCCACGCCGCCCATCCAGGGGCGCAGCACTTCGGGAATGACGATCGAGCCATCGGCCTGCTGATAGTTTTCCATCACCGCAATCAGCGTGCGCGGCAGACCCAGGCCAGAGCCGTTGAGCGTGTTCAGCAGGCGCGCCTTGCCGCCATCCGTTGGGCGATATTTGATGTTGGCGCGCCGCGATTGAAAATCGCCCACGTTGGAAATGGATGAAACTTCCAGCCACTCGTCGCAGCCCGGCGCCCAGACTTCCAGGTCGTAGGTCATGCGCGCGCCAAAGCCCAAATCGCCGGAGCATAACCGTTTGACGCGGTAGGTCAGCCCCAGCCCGGCGCAGGTCGCTTCCGCGTCCGCCAGCATTTTCAGGTGCTCGGCTTCCGCCGCTTCGGGCAGGCAATAGGTGTACATTTCCACTTTGTCAAACTGATGCCCGCGTTTAATGCCGCGCACATCGCGCCCGGCGCTCATTTTCTCGCGCCGGAAACATGGCGTGTAGGCAGTGTAGTGACGCGGCAGGCTGGCCTCGTCCAAAACCTCGTCCATGTGCAGCCCGGTCAGCGGAATTTCGGCGGTGGGCACAAAATAATAATCTTCCTGGTGGTCTTTGTACAAATTATCGGCAAATTTGGGCAACTGCCCCGCGCCAAAAACCGTCGCTGTTTTGACCATGAACGGCAGGTATTGCTCGGTGTAGCCCTGGCGGATGTGCAAATCCAACATCCAGGCAATCAGCGCGCGCTGCAGGCGGGCGCCCGGCCCGCTGAGCACGTAAAAGCGCGAACCAGTTAATTTGCTGCCGCGTTCAAAATCAATAATGCCCAGCGCCGGGCCAAGTTCCCAGTGCGGCTTGGGCGCAAAAGCGAACTGCTTTTGTGCGCCTTCCACGCGCAGCACCACATTTTCGCTGTCGTCCTTGCCGTAGGGCGTGCGCTCATCTGGCAGGTTGGGCAAAACAGAAACCAGCCGCGTCAATTCTGTCTCGACTTCGGCCAATTCCTTATCCAGCGCAGAAATTTTCTCGCCCACAGCGCGCATCGCCTCAATTTTTGCCTGGCGCTCGTCAGCCTGCCTCATCTGGCTGATTTCCTTGGAGACGGCGTTGCGCTCCGATTTCAAGACTTCCACCGCCGCAATTTTTTCGCGGCGCGCCGCGTCCAGCGTCAAAATGACGTCCACCGGCGCGGGGTCATCCTGCCGGTCGCGCAGTGATTTGCGGACAAGTTCCGGATTTTCACGAATTAAATTTATGTCGAGCATGGCAACTCCATCAGAAAAAGAATGGGCGGATTATAACAAATTGCCGCTTCACGGCCCCAGCAGAATTAAATCACCGGCGCCAACGCGCAGCCGGACAACCGTCATCGGAAAGGGCAGAAAAAAGCCAGCAGGCAGTTCGGCATTGGGGTTTTCGGGAGCCGCGAGCAGCGGAAGCGCATCGAGGAACGATTCTGCCGCGCGAATCGACTCGGCGGGAGCCTGAATCCAGGCCATTGGGCCGTTTTCCAGCCCAAAACCCACCCGCCCCGGCAATTTTTCCAGCCGGTAGCGTCCGTCCCAGCCGGGGGAAAAGCGTTCGGCGGGGTTGACTGCCAGCGCCACCAGCGTTTCGCCCGGCGAGTTGAAGGTCACTTCCAGCCCGCGTGCGGTCAGCGTAAAGGTCTTTTGGCGCGTTGCCGCCGTCAAACGCAGCGAGGTCGCGCCCCCTTTTTCGGCCTGATAGCGCCGCAAGGGGTCATCGCCATCGGCAAACGAACCGTCAATTTGCCCGGGGTCTGCGCCCGCGCCTTTGGAAAAATCCCAGCGCGAGGCGTCGCTCAGGCCGAGAAAAAACTGTCCGCTTGGCGCCAGCCATTGGTCAGCGCCGCTGAAAAAATGGGTCACTTTGCCGCCGCGCAAATCAATCGCCGCGAAAAAGCGCAGTGAGCTCAGCCAGCACCAATCGGTTTCACAAATCAGCCCGGCTTGCGGTTGCGCCTGCCAGGCCTGCAGGCGCGACCAAACCAGCAATTCGTCTGCGTAGGCGGCGGTCAGGCGCGGGTCGGTGGATGGCGTGCGCTGCGCCAACCGGGCCAGCGCCGCCGTTGACACGGGGTCGAAGCGCGTTTCGTCGGTCTGCGGCAGCGGAAAATTGCCGATTTGCGCCGAAAAGTAGGGGCGCGCTGTCAGCCAGGCCAGCGCCGGGGCGGCGTATTCGCCCGTGCCCCAGGTGGATTTTTGAAAATCGCCGCCCAGGGTGAGCGGCTGGTGAGCAATCAGGTTTTCGTAGAGCAGGCGGCGCGTTCCGAGCGGGAAACCTGCGCGGGTCAGGTCGGGCTGCGGGGCAATTTGCGGCGCGGCGCTGACGGTGAAGGTGGCGCCGCTGTCGGCCAGGTCAAAGGCGCGGGCGGCGAAGTGGCTGACGGCCCGCGAGTCGCTTTCGGCGGGGGAAAACATCACGGCGGGCAATTCCAGCAGGCCAGCCGCTTCCATGCGTCGAATTTGGTTCAGCGCGCCGAGCGCGTCGAGGGCGGGCAGGGCGAAGGGCGTTTCTAAATCTAGCAGGGTGAGCGGGATGGCGTTTTGTTCGGCGGCGTCGAGCAGCCCCTTCAGGCCGTGACGTTCACCGCGCGGGCCGCTGTGGGCCGCGTCCCAGCGGCGCAGGGCTTGTGCGGGCGTGGCGGCGGGTTCAAAGGTGTTAAAAAAAACAAAATTCAGGGGCAACGGCGCGGCGGGCGGCAGGCCGTCAGCGGAGGCGGAAAGGGTTTCACCGTTCAGCCGGGCGCGGATTTGCGCCTGGGGCGGGCAGTCGGGCAGGGAAATGGTGAGCGTGTCCAGCGCAGAATCCACGCGCAGGTGGGTGCGCGGCGGCGCGAGTTGGTCGGCGCGGAAGGTGTAGTTCCGCTGGTTGAGGCTAATTTCCAGTTGGTAGGCGGGCGCTTCGGGCAGGTCGAGCAGGTCGAGCCGAATTTCGCAGCGGGTGGCCTGACGGCGAATCAGCAGGGCGCGTAAATTTTCGGCGGCAGAGGCGTTCAGGGCGCGAAAATCTGCGGCGCGCCAGGTATCGTGGGGCGTGGCGGCTTTTGCCAGGGTTTGCCCGCCCCAAAAAGCCAGCGCCAGCAAGACGAGAAGGAAAATGCGTCGCATGGGAAATGGGCCGGGCGTTTACTCCAGCGGTTTACAGTACGAGGGCTGCTCGGCGGCGGTGATGCAGTAGGCCCAGACGCCGTCAAAATTTACCAAAATATCCACCTGGTCGAAGGTGCTGTTGTAGTTGGTGACAATCATCTGATAGGGCAAACCAGCGCGGTCTTTGAATTGGTTGAGGGCGCCGGTGTGCATTTTACGCGCCAGGGCTTTATCCACCTGCGTCAGGTCGTTGGCGGCGATGAATTGGATGGTTCTATTCAGGCTGATCAGCGGGGTGCGCAGGCGGGCGTGCATGGTGCTGTCGGCAAACAGCCCGGCCAGGGTGAAGACGGTCATCGCCAAAATGACGGGCCCGGTGAGCGCCCCGGCGGCGGTGGAAAGGCGGGTTTGTTCCACCATGGGCACTTCCACCGCGCCCAGAATCAGCGCGGTGACGCCGAACACGACGGCGTTGATGCTGCTGAAAACGCCTTGCGAATCGGCGATGGGCAAATTCAGACGCCCGACTAGGTCGGGGTTGAGCAGGGGCGCCAGCCAGGGCCAGATGCTGAAGGTCAGCAGCGGGGTGAAAATGGCTGGTACGAGCGCCGCCAGCAGCCAAAAAAGCGCTCCGAGCAGGGCTTTTTCCAGGCGCATGGTCAGCCATCCGGCCAGGCCAAAGGTCAGCAGGCAGGCCGCCAGACCAATCAGAAAACGCGCCCAGGGCAGCATGGCGCGCGCCTGCCAGAGCAGCAGCGCGTCCCAGCCCCAAAGGGCGGCAGCCAGCGCGAAACCGGCGAACAGGCCGTAGATCAGACCGGCGCGAGCAAGACGATCGTTGGAAAAGAAATTGTTCATGGTTTTGGAAGTGGATTGCCTTGGTTATCGAAATAAGGGAGCGTTGAACTATCGCTGTTAAGTGTAATGTAGCTGGAGGCTACCCAGCCAAAGCCGCCTGGCGCGGCGGCATACTGGATTTGATACCAGAGCCCGTTGAGGGTCAGTCCGGTCAATATCACCGTGTCTTTGGCGTTGAGCAAACCCAGTGAGTCGAATGACGAGGCCGGGCCGCTGCGCACGTTGATTTGGGCGGTGACGCTGCCGGTTGGCGCGGCAGGCGTGGCGCTGGCAGAAACAGTCGCCGGCGGCAGCGTTGCCAGCGTTTCGGGCGCGGCGGGCGTCAGCGGGTTGCCGAGCAGGTCAAATTCGGGCGCGCCGCCCAGCCCGTCGAGGATGGTCACCAGGCTGGTGGCAATCCACGCCCGCGCGTTTGGCCCGGACGGATATTCAAATTGTAACCAGGCCTTTTCGTCGGCCTGGCCGGTGATGGTGAGCAGCGTCCCACCCGGCAGCGTTCCCAGCGTCATACAGCCCACGCTGGGGCAGACGCGCATATAGGCCAGGTCATTGACCTTCAGCATGCGGACGCCCGGCGCGGGAGTATTAATCGGCAGCGGCGCGGTGGGCGCATCAAAAAGTACCGGCGGGTAGAGGGTAGGCACGCCTTCTGGTGACGCGTACAACGCAATCGGCAGGCGGGTCAGGTCGCCATTCAACTGGATGGCTTTGGCAGTAACCCAGCCGGCGCCGGTTGGCGATTCTGAAAAAAGGATGTACAGCCAGTTGGCGCGGTCGTTGCGCGCGATGACATTCACCCGCTGATTGTACAGCAGGCCGCCCAGCCGGTCGCCAATTCCCTTGCTTGGATAATTGCGCACGTTGGTCGGGGCGGTTATCACGCCGAGCATGGGTTCGATGGTTGGCATGATGGTCGGCGTCAGCGTCGGCGCGGGCGTCAGGCTGGCGGTTGGCTGCGGCGTATTGGTCGCGCTGGGCGCGCTGGTCGGCAGCGGGTTGGCGGTTGGCGTCGGCGTGGCTGGCGTACCGCAGGCCGTCAGCAGAAAAATTATCAGAAAAAGCAAATATTTTTTCATAAAATTGGTTTACGGCTGGGTGGAAATCGTCAGCGTGTAGCGCACATAGCGGATATCGGTGGCCGAGCCGTCGGCGCTGAGTTTGAGCAGGGCGGGTTGGCCGCCCAACACGCGCACGGCCACATCATATTGTCCGCACAGCAGGCCGGGGAAATCCTGCGCCAACAGGCCGTTTTGACGCAATTCGGCGTGGAGCGCGCCGTTACCTTCACACATCAGCGAAAAATATAAAATCGTCGCCTGGCCGTCCTGCGGCGTCACCACGGTAAATTCCAGCCAGTCGGCGGCGTCGCCAAACGGCGCGGATAAATCGCTGGTGTAGGCAATCAGACGCGGGCCAGAGGGCGCAAACGTCAGGCGTACCGCCGGGTTTTCTGCCGAGTCGACGTCTTCGGGCGCGGCGGAATACGTCGCCGGGGGCGGGGTGGGCGTCGTCCCGGCCTCGCCGCTCAGCGGGTTGCCCTGCGTATCAAAAAGCGGCAAACCGCTCGGCAGCCCGTCAATTTTCAAGTAGGCGGCGGCCACCCAGGCGCGTCCGTTCTCGCCGCCCGCGTATTCGATTTGGTACCAGGTGGAAATTTGATTAATCCCGGTCAGTGTCACCGGCGTATTGGCTTCCAGCAGGCCGAGCGACTCAAACGAAGCCGCTGGGCCGCGCCGCACATTGATTTGGCTGGTGACGCTGGCGCTGAAGGCGGGGGTGGGCGTGGTGGGCAGGGCCGTGGCTGGAGAATTTTCGGCGACGACGGGCAGTGCTTTCGCGTCCCCAGGAATTTCCAGCGCCACAGCCGTCACCCAGCCCAATCCGTTAGCGGCTTCGGGCGCGAGGATTTGAATCCACGCCCCGGCGGAATCGCGCCCGGTGGCTTGCACCTGCACCCCGGCGGGCAGCAGATTCAGCGCAGCAGAATCGGCGCTGGGCGCGGCGCGCACATTTACCTGAACAATGGTGGTCGCGCTGGTGGTTGGCGCGGCCTGGCTGGGCGCGTTGGTCGTTGGCGCTTCGGCTGTCGGCGGCCGGGGCTGCGTCGTCATCACTGGCAGGGTGGCAGTGAAAAAAGGCAGCGGGCTGGGCGTGGCCGTGGCCGCGGGCGTTGCCGGGGCGCAGGCTGCCAGAAAAAGCATTAGAACAGGCAAAAATTTTCGCATGGAGGCATTGTAACAAAAAAGGCGAAACTCCAGAATTATTTAACTGATGTTACGCAGCAACAACCCTGTGGTGCGCGTGGTTGCACCGCGGAAACCGGAAAGTTCTGGCACTAGTACCGGAACTTTCCGATTTTGTAGGGTAAAAACGGCTGAATTGCGCCGTTTTTACCCTACATCTTTATAAAGTTCCGGCACTAGAGCCGTTGGATAGGCGCTGAATAGTGATGAACCCGTCCAAAAGATTGGCAAAATGGGCAGCCAACAGTGGCGCAAATCTGTGATTTGCGCGGGCTTGCCCCACCTGCCCCGTTTTTCGGAGAGACTCTAAAAATTGGCGTCAGCCAAATTGCAGCACGACATAAATGTCGTGCTACGGTGTAGCCGCGCAACATCAGCTATTTTACAATGGCAGCTCGCGCGCGGAGCGCCAACCCAATCAGGCTGTAGAGCAGGCCAAGCAGCAGCAGCGCAAACTTGATATTAACGAACGTGTAGACAATGGCAACACTGGTATCGTTGCCGTAGCCATTCAGCGCCAGGTAAAGGCCCACGTTTTCGAGTGCATCACAGGCGACGGCCAGCAGGACGCCCCAGCCGAGCCAATTGCCCAGGGTTTGCCAGCGTCCCGCTGAAAGTTGGCGCGAGGCCAGCAAAATCGCCAGCCCCAGCGCCAGCGCGTACACCGGCATAAAGAGATAATCCAGGCCGAGGCCAAAGGCGGCGCTGATGCGGGCGGGCAAGCTCCACGAGCCGATGATTTGTCCTGCTTCGTGGGCGTTGCGCGCAAACTCGAAGGTAATGATGCCTGCCGGGGCGGCGCGCGTTTTCAGCCAGGTATCCAACGCCTGAAAGACGCCAAAAATCGTCAGCGTCAGCGCAAAAAACAACCAGAAGAGCGGTTTGCGCCGCGGCGCGGGGATAAATTCCAGCGGGTGATTCATATATTTCTCCAGTACACGCGGTGATTTTTGTATTCGACGCCGTTCAGGTTTTTCAAATCTGCGCGCATTTGCGCCGCGCTTTCGGCGACTTGCGTCATTTCGACGTGCTTGAATTGGCCGAAGGTCAGCAGGGTTTGGCCGAGTTCGTCATAGAGCAGGGCGTTGCCGCCATGACCGTGAAAGGCGGGCAAAATTCCCATGCCGTTGGCCGAGACGGTGTCGGTGCGCTTCATCTCCAGCAGCAGGTCGGGCAGGCCAAAGGGCAGCAGGTGACCGCGAGCGCGCTGCAGCGCGGCGGAAACATCCGGGAAGCCAAACAGGAATCCGACCACGTCCTCGCCGTGCGTGATGATTTTAATGAGACGGTGGTCGGCGACGGTGATGATGTTTTCGACCACAAATTTGATTTCGGCGGGTGTCAGCGGCGAATATTCCCAGTTGTTGACGAAGGCCTGGTTGTAGGCTGTGCCGATGCGCCCGGCCCAGGCGGCCAGTTCGCGCTTGTTTTTGAACTGTTTGACGGCCAAATTTCCGCGCTCGGCCACGCGCCTGGCGATGCGCGCCACGCGCTCTGGAATTTGGAAACTGCTGGCGGGCAGATAGCACGAGACAAAATCCACTTCTTTTTCAAAACCGGCGGCTTCCACCAGACGCGGGTAGTAGGCGTAGTTGTAGTTCATCATGGTCATCATCTGCCGTTGGTCGAAACCCTCGATGAGAATGCCGTACCCGTCGAGCGGCCCCATGCCCTTCGGGCCGACGACCCGCTTCAGGCCGCGCGCCCGCGCCCAGGCGAAAACGGCCTCGAAGAGCGCCTGCGAAACCTGCAGGTCGTCTACGCTTTCGAAGAAATAAAATTCCGCGTCGCGCGTGGCGTGATACTGGTTAAACGGCTTATTCTCCAGCGCGGCGATGCGCCCCATAACCTGCCCATCGCGCAGCGCCAGGAAAAAATCGGCGTCGGAGTGTTCGTAGAAGGGATGTTTTTCACGGTTGAGAAACAGCCGCGCATCCAGCAAAAGCGGCGGCACCCACTGCGGGCAGTTGCGGTAATGCTGATAAGAAAATTGGATGAAGCGTTCCACCTCGCCGCGCTGATGGGTGTCTATTTTTCGAATTTCCAACATCGGGTTGCCTCCTGCCGGGTCTTGGGAATGCGTGTTAATATAACACCACCCTCTCAAAATTGTTTGTGACAAATTGGTGACGTCCATCCATTGAATTTTCCCGCGTATTTTCGCACAATCAAGAGGCTACTTCATCATTCAAGGAGAAACCATGACCATCCCCTTCACCCCGCTCAAGATGAATCTACTGCGCCCCGTCCCCTCGGATATTGACATCGCCCAGGCCGCCGAAACCAAGCCGATTGCGTTGGTGGCCGAAGAAAGCGGCATTTTTCCCGCCGAATTGGAATTTTATGGCCCTTACAAGGCTAAAATCAAACTGGAAATTTTGGAACGCCTGAAAGACGCCCCCAACGGCAGCTATATTGACGTGACCGCCATCACCCCCACGCCGCTCGGCGAGGGAAAAACCACCACCACCGTTGGCCTCAGCCAGGCGCTCGGCGCGCACCTCGGCAAAAAAGTGTTCACCTGCATCCGCCAGCCATCGCAGGGGCCGACCTTTGGCATCAAGGGCGGCGCGGCGGGCGGCGGCTACAGCCAGGTGATTCCGATGGAGGATTTCAACCTGCATCTCACCGGCGACATTCACGCCATCACCGCCGCCAATAACCTGCTGGCCGCCGCCATCGACGCGCGCATGTTCCACGAAAGCCAGACGGCGGACGATGAAAAACTGTTCAACGCGCTCTGCCCGCCTGACAAAAAAGGCCAGCGCAAATTTTCCCCCTCCATGCTGCGCCGCCTGAAAAAACTTGGCATCGAAAAAACCAACCCGGCAGACCTGACCGCCGAAGAACGCCGCCGCTTCGCCCGCCTCGACATTGACCCCGCCAGCATCACCTGGCGGCGCGTGATGGACACCAACGACCGTTTTCTGCGCGAAATCGAAGTTGGCCTGGGCGCAGAAGAAAAAGGTCACACCCGCCGCACCGGCTTCGACATCACCGTTGCCAGCGAAATCATGGCGATTTTGGCGCTGACCACCAGCCTGGCCGATATGCGCGCGCGCCTCGGCGCGATGGTGATTGGGACGAATCACCTCGGCGAAGCCATCACCGCCGAAGATTTGGGCGCCGCCGGAGCGCTGACCGTGCTGATGAAGGACGCCATCAAACCCAACCTGATGCAAACCCTGGAAGGCACGCCCGCCATCGTCCACGCCGGGCCGTTTGCCAACATCGCCCACGGCCAGTCCAGCATCATCGCCGACCGCATCGCCCTCAAACTGGTCGGGCCAGACGGCTACGTCATCACCGAAAGCGGTTTCGGCGCCGATATTGGCATGGAAAAATTCTTCGACATCAAATGCCGCTACTCCGGCCTGATTCCGCAAGTCGTCGTGCTGGTCGCCACCGTCCGCGCGCTGAAGATGCACGGCGGCGGCCCCAAAGTTGTCGCCGGAAAACCGCTCGCCGCCGAATACACCGACGAAAATTTGCAACTCGTGCGCCAGGGCCTGCCGAATATGCAACGCCACATTCAAAACGCGCTCAAATTTGGCGTCCATGTCGTCGTCGCCGTCAATTCCTTCGCCAGCGATACCCCCGCCGAAGTGGAAATTGTCCGCCAGGCCGCGCTGCAAGCCGGCGCGCTGGAAGCCGTCGTCTCCACCCACTGGATGGACGGCGGCGCCGGAGCCGTCGCCCTGGCCGAGGCCGTCATCCGCGCCGCGGAAAAACCCAGCCGCTTCCAGTTTCTCTACCCGCTGGAAAAATCCATCAAGGAAAAAATCGAAATCATCTGCCGTGAAATCTACGGCGCCGATGGCGTGGACTACCTGCCCGAAGCCGAGGAAAAAATCGCCCTGTACACCAAACTCGGCTTCGACAAACTACCGCTGTGCATGGCAAAAACCCATCTCTCCTTCAGCGCCGACCCGGCCCTGAAAGGTGCGCCGAGCGGTTTCCGCATCCCCGTGCGCGACATCCGCGCCAGCGTGGGCGCAGGTTTTCTCTATCCGCTGCTGGGCGAAATGCGCACCATGCCCGGCCTGCCCACCCGCCCGGTTTTCTACGACGTGGATTTGGATTTGGAAACCGGCAAAGTCGTTGGATTGTTTTAGCGATGGACACCACCACCCTGACGATTGCCGCCGCCCTCGCGCAACTCCGCGCCGGAGAAATCAGCGCGCAAGCCCTGGCTGAAGCCTGCCTGGCCGTCATCGAGCAGAAAAACCCCACGCTGAACGTTTTCGCCGCCCGCGCCGTCGACCTGTCCGGCGGCGGGCAAGCGGACAACCGCGCCGCCCTGGCCGGCATTCCCCTGGCCGTCAAAGACCTGATTGACGTGGCCGGGCTGCCCTCCGCCGCCGGGTCGCCGCACTTTTTTGGCCAACAGCCCGCGCTGAAAGACGCCTTTGCGGTTGAAAAACTGCGGGCGGCGGGTGCGCTGCTGCTCGGCAAAACCAACACCCACGAAATCGCCCTGGGAATCACCGGCATCAACCCGCACACCGGTGCCGTCCGCAACCCGCGCAACCCCAGCCGCATCACCGGCGGCTCGTCCAGCGGCAGCGCGGCGGCAGTCGCCAGCGGCATGGCGCTCGGTGCGCTCGGCACCGACACCGGCGGCTCGATTCGCATCCCTGCCGCGCTATGCGGCGTCGTTGGGCTGAAACCCACCTTTGGGCGGGTCAGCACGCGCGGCGTGCTGCCGCTCTCGTGGAATCTCGACCACGTTGGCGCGCTCGCCAAAACGGTGGATGATGTGAGTCTGCTGTATCAGGTGATTCGTGGATTTGACGCGCAGGACCCGGTCAGCGCTGAGGGGAATTTCCCCGCGCCCCAGCCGGACCCGCGCGAGTGGCGCGTAGCGCTGGCGGTTGGCGGGTACGTCGAAGAAGTGGCGGAGCCCATTCTGACGGCGCTGCGCCGCGCTGCCGAGGCTTTCCGCTCCCTGGGCACCGCCGTCACCGCAAAGGAAATCGCCCGCCTGCGCGAAGCGGCGCAAGCCAACAGTACAATGGTCATCGCCGACGCTGCCGCCTTCCACCGCGAGCGGCTGGCCGCTCACCCGGAGTGGTTCGGCGCGGACGTGCGCGAGCGCCTCGAGCGCGGACGCGCCGTCACCTCCACCGAATACGCCCTGGCGCGTCGCGTTCAAAGCGAAATGAAACGCTATTTTGACCTATTTTTTGAAGAATTTGACCTGCTGCTGCTGCCCACCACCGCCGCCACCGCCGCGCCGATTGACGGACTCGACTCTGCCGCCTACGCCCCCAAACTGACGCGCTTCACCGCCCCGTTTAATCTCACCGGTTTACCGGCGCTGACCCTGCCCGCTGGCAGCGACGCCGACGGCCTGCCAATCGGCATCCAGCTGGTGGCCCGCCCCTGGCACGAATCGCGCTTGCTGGCGGCTGGCGCGGCGCTGGAAAAATCCCTGTAAAATGGGACACGGAGCGGGCGGAGTTGCGCGGAGAAAAAGCCTCCGTCAAAATCCGCCCGCTCCGTGTCTAAAAGAACGGGTTATCTTGCCCGGCGCACTTCCTCCACCGCTTCGGGGTTGACCAGCGACGAGGTATCGCCCAATTCTTGCCCCAAATACGCCGCGCGAATCATGCGCCGCATCACCTTGGCGTTGCGCGTCTTGGGCAGGTCGCTGACGAAAAGGATTTTCTTCGGCGCGAGCGCCTTGCCCATTTCTTCAATCAGCATCTGGCGCAGTTCGGCGCGGATCTGTTCCAGCGGGGCTTGCGGGTTTCGATTGGCGACCACAAAAACGACCAGCGCCATGCCCTTGACGGCGTCCGGCACGCCAATCGCCGCGGCCTCGACAATCGCCGGATGCGCCACCATCACCGATTCAACTTCCGCCGGGCCGAGGCGTTTTCCGGCAATTTTGAGCGTATCGTCCGAGCGCCCTAGAATGTACCACAGGCCATCGGCGTCAATCGCGGCGAAATCGCCATGCACCCAGACGTTTGGCCAGCGGCTCCAGTAGGCGTCCAGGTAACGCGCGTTGTCGTGCCAGAAACCACGCGTCATGCCAATCCACGGCGCGCGGATGACCAGTTCGCCAACCGCGTTGCGCACCGGCTGACCGGATTCGTCCACCACGTCGGCGGCCATGCCGGGGCAGGGCGCGGAAAAAGCGCAGGGTTTGAGCGGCAGCAGCGGGTTGCCCATCACAATTCCGCCGCTGATTTCGGTTCCGCCGGAATAATTGATAATCGGGCGGCTGGATTGGCCGACGCGCTCGAAAAGCCATTTCCACGGTTCAGGATTCCACGGCTCGCCCGTCGAGGCGAAACAGCGCAGCGCCGAAAGGTCACAGCCGCGGAAAGGTTCGTCGCCGTGCGGAATCAGGGCGCGAATCAGCGTCGGCGAAACGCCCAGCTGGCTGACGTGATGGCGTTCGGTCACCTGCCACAGGCGGGCGGGCGTCGGGTAGTCGGGCGCGCCGTCGTAAAGCACCAGCGTCGCGCCCAAAATCAGTGCGCCAAAAACCAGCCAGGGGCCCATCATCCAGCCCATGTCGGTCATCCAGTAGATTGAATCGCCGGTGTGAACATCCGTGCCGAAGGCCATGTCTTGCGCTGCCTTGACGGGGAAGCCGCAGTGCGTGTGTAACGCTCCTTTGGGCTTGCCGGTTGTGCCGGAGGTGTAAATCACCATCAGCGGGTCTTCGGCGTCCGTTTTTTCGGTTGCGGATTCAGTGGATTGTTTTTCGACCAGTTCGTGCCACCAAAAGTCGCGTCCGGCCTGCATCGGTACGGGCTGGCCGGTACGCCGCAGGACAATCATGTGTTTCAGGTTGGGGAGTTGCGCGGCGGCCTCGTCGGCGATGGATTTCATTTCGATGGCTTTGCCGCGCCGGAAGGAACCGTCGGCGGCGAAGAGCGCTTTCGCGCCGCCATCCGCCAGGCGCGAGACAATCGCTCCGGGGCCGTAGCCGCTGAAAAGCGGCAAAATCACCGCGCCGATTTTGGCGATTGCCAGCAGGGCGATGACGATTTCCGGCGTCATCGGCATGTACAGGCCGATGGCGTCGCCTTTGCCCAGGCCGAGCGCGCGCAAGGCGTTGGCGGTTTGGTTAACTTTTTCGTATAGTTCGCGGTACGTCAGCCGCCGAACTGCGCCTTCCTCGCCCTCCCAGACGAGCGCTGTCTGCTGGCTGACGGCTGACGACTGGTATTTATCCAGGCAGTTGTGGACGATGTTCATTTTGCCACCCACGCACCACCTGGGAAATTGAATGCCGCCGCTTAAATCCACGACGGTCTGATACGGTTCGTAGAAGCGGATGTCGAGATAGTTCAGCACGGCCTCGCTAAACCAGGCCACGTCGGTTGTGGATTTTTGCATTAGTTCCGCAAAATCGCGCAGGTGATACTGGCGCATGAACGCCGTCAGATGGGCGCGCTCCACGTCGGCTGGGCTGGGCCGCCAAACAATTTCGCCGCCAAAATCAAAACTGTCGGTCATAGGTTCTCCTCCTGGCTGGGAATGATGACGGGATTATATTCCTTAACGGGGTTTGTCTGGCATTTCTCAAACTTAACCCGGCTTTTGTAATGACTTTGGCCGCAGCAGGCAATTAATTCAGGGTGCAGGCCTGGTGATACCCAACATCTTTGCTCCACCCTGCATAGCGACATAAATATCGCATAACGTAGCGCGACATTTATGTCGCTATTGTCCACAGGAAGAAAATTGGCGACTTGTGGGTAACCACCAGTCCTATTAACGCTTTCATTAACGCTTCTTTAGCGCAGGGCTTGTATGATAGGGAAAGTTTCTCTTACAGGAGCGTTTATGCCGAGCGAATTTGTCAGCACCCTCAACAGTAGCACCCTGCCCCCCGGCGAGATTCAATTGCAGGTTGAAAACCTGCAGCTCAATTTTGGCGGCGTGGCCGCGCTGTCCAACATCAGCCTGAACATTTACCAGAGCGAGATTCTCGCCATCATCGGGCCGAATGGCGCGGGAAAAACCAGCCTACTGAACTGTATCAGCGGGCTGTACCACCCTCAGCGCGGAAAAATCACCTATTTCAACGGCGCGGCGCACGAGACGACTCACCTTCAGCCACATCAAATTGCCAAATTGGGGATTGCGCGTTCCTTTCAAAACATCGAATTATTCAAACACATGACGGTGCTGGATAACCTGCTTTCGGGTTGTCACATTCACATGAAGAGCAGCCTGCTTGCCAGCCTGATTTACTGGGGCGCGGCGCAGCGCGAACATTTGCAGTACCGGCGTTTTGTGGAAGATATTATTGACCTGCTGGAAATTGAAGCCATCCGCTACCAGACGGTTGGCTCGCTGTCGTATGGCCTGCAAAAACGGGTGGAATTGGGGCGCGCGCTGGCGATGAAACCGGCGCTTCTGCTGTTGGATGAGCCAATGGCAGGCATGAACTCGGAAGAAAAAGAAGATATGGCGCGTTTTATCCTCGACATCAACGAAGAACACGGCGTGACCACCGTGCTGATTGAGCATGATATGGGCGTGGTGATGGACATCAGCGACCGGATTGCCGTGCTGAATTTTGGGCAAAAAATCGGCGAGGGCACGCCCGATGAAGTTGGCCGTCAGCCCGCCGTCATTCAGGCCTACCTGGGCGAAGAGCAAGGCTCGTTCCCCTTCATTAAAACCACTTCCGAATAAGGCACGGAGCAATCATGGCTGAAACCCTTCCGCAACTTCTGTTTGAGCACGCCAGCGCCACGCCGAATAAAATCGCCCTGCGCGAGCGCGATTTCGGCATCTGGCAGGCCATGACCTGGCAGCAGTACGCCGACCACGTTAAATATTTTGCGCTGGGGCTGGTCAGCATGGGGCTTTCGCCGCAGGAAACCATCGCCATCATCGGCGACAACCGGCCAGAGTGGGTCATCTCGGAGCTGGCGGCGCAATCAGCGGGGGCAAAATCGGTTGGCATTTATCAAGATTCTGTCGTGACCGAAATGGTTTACATCTTCAACCATGCCGACGTTTCCTTCATCGTCGTCGAAGACCAGGAGCAGGTGGATAAAATTTTGGAAATGTGGGACGAGTTGAAGGGCGTGCGCAAGGTAATTTATTACGACCCGAAGGGGATGCGCAATTACACCGAAGATTTTTTGATGAATTTTCCCGACGTGGAGGAGGCTGGCCGCGCTTACGAGCGCGAGCACGCTGGTTGGTTTGAACAGCGCCTGGCGCAGGGCAAAGCCTCCGACCTGGCGATTCTCTCCACCACATCCGGCACGACCGGCAACCCCAAACTCGCCATGCTGACGCATCATTCCATGATGAGCATGGGGCGCAATCTGATGAGCATTGACCCGCTGCGCCCGCAGGATGAGTTTGTTTCGTTTTTGCCGCTGGCCTGGATTGGCGAACAGATGATGTGCATGTCGTGCGGGCTGCAGGTTGGCTTCACCGTCAATTTTCCAGAAGAGCCGGAAACCATTCAGCACGACATCCGCGAGATTGGGCCGCGCGTCATGTTCAGCCCGCCGCGCATTTGGGAAAATCTCGTCAGCCAGGTGCAGGTCAAAATTCAGGACAGCACAAAGTTCAAGCAGCGCATGTACAACTGGGCCATGCCGATTGGTTATCAGATGGCCGACCTGCATTTTCGCAAGGAAAAACCCTCGGCGGGGATGAAACTCAAGTATTTTCTGGCCGATTGGCTGGTTTTTCAGGAAATCAAAGACCATTTGGGGCTGCGCCATCTCATCCGCGCCTACACTGGCGGCGCGGCGCTGGGGCCGGATGTCTTCCGCTTCTTCCATGCGCTGGGAGTCACGCTCAAACAAATTTATGGGCAGACGGAAATTAACGGGATTGCCGTCGTTCACCGCGACGATGATGTCAAGTTCCAGACCGTCGGCACGCCCATCCCGGAGACGGACATCAAAATTGACGAAAGCGGCGAAATTCTGATGCGCTCGCCCGCCATGATGGAAGGTTACTACCGCAACCCGGAAGCAACCGCCGAAACGCTGATTGATGGCTGGTTGCATTCTGGCGACGCCGGTTACTTTGACGAGGACGGCCATCTGATTGTGATTGACCGCGCTAAAGACGTGATGACTTTGCACGACGGCACCAAATTCAGCCCGCAGTTCATTGAAAATAAACTCAAATTCAGCCCGCACGTCAAGGAAGCCGTCGTCTTCGGCGGCGATTGGCCGTTTGTCAGCGCCATGATCAACATTGATTTTGCCAACGTCGGCAAATGGGCCGAAACCAACCAAATCAGTTACACCACCTACACCGACCTGGCGCAAAAACCGCAGGTCTACGAGTTGGTTCGCAAGCACATCGAACAGGCCAACGTAGATTTGCCGCCCGCCGCGCGCATCCAGCGCTTTGTTTTGCTCCACAAAGAACTCGACGCCGACGACGCCGAACTGACCCGCACCCGCAAAGTGCGCCGCAAACTGGTGGCGCAGCGCTACGCCGACATCATTTCCGCGCTTTACAGCCAGAACAATTTTGTGGATGTCGAAACCGTCATCACCTACCAGGATGGCCGCACCGCCCGCCTGGCAACCCGCCTGGCTATTCAAAGCCTGCAAAATTAATACAAGCGCCCTCCGCTGAAAAAAAAGGAAAACCTATGGATTTGTTCATTCAACTCACCCTCACCGGCCTGACTAGCGGCGCAATTTTAGCGCTGGCGGCGCTCGGCTTTGTGCTGATTTATAAATCCAGCGATGTCATCAACTTCGCCCAGGGCGAATTTCTGCTGATTGGCGCCTACGTCACCTACGCCATGGTCGGACAGTTGGGACTGCACTGGACGATTGGCATGGCGCTGACGGTGCTGGTTTCCGTTGGGCTGGGCGTGCTGGTTGAGCGGCTGGTGCTGCGCCCGATGATTGGCGAACCCATCATCTCGGTCATCATGGTCACGATTGGGCTTTCCAGCCTGCTGAAAGCCATCGCCAGCATGATTTGGGGCAACACGCCGCAAGCCTTCCCGCCCTTCATCCCCAGTACGCCGGTCAAAATTTTGGGCGCGACGATTGGGCAGGATCGCCTGTGGGCGATTGTGGTCGCCTTCGTCTTGCTGGGCGCATTCACCTTCTTCTTCCGCCGCTCGCGCGAAGGAATTGCCATGCGCGCCGTGGCCGATGACCAGCAGGCCGCGCTTAGCATGGGCATCAGCGTCAAGAAAATTTTCGCCTGGGCCTGGTCAATTGCCGCCGCCACCGCCGCCATCGGCGGAGCGCTGGTCGCCAACATCGTCGGCGTCGGGCCGGAACTTTCGCACTTCGGCCTGCGCGTCTTCCCGGTGGTGATTCTCGGCGGGCTGGATTCGATTCCCGGCGCCATCATCGGCGGGCTGATTATCGGCCTGCTGGAGCAATATACCGGCGGCTACCTCGGCAATGGCCTCAATCAGGTGCTGCCCTTCGTGGCGCTGATTGTGATTTTGATGATTCGCCCCACCGGCCTCTTCGGCCAGGAACGAATTGAAAGAGTGTAATCAGTGACCAGTAACCAGTAACCAATTAAAACCAGAAACCTGATAACTGATAACTGGCAACTGATACCCAACAGGAACCCTCATGATATCTGGCATCTTCCACACCACCTACGAACAAGACATGGCCCTGCGCACCAGTCACGCGCAAAAAGTCCGGCTGGTCATTTTGGTACTTTTCCTGCTGGCCTTCCCGTTTTTCGCCAACCGCTACGCGCTCACCCTGGCGAATCAAATCGGCATCGCCGTCATTGGCGCCATCGGGCTGAATATTCTGGTCGGCTACACCGGCCAAATCAGCCTGGGACAGGGCGGATTCATGGCGATTGGCGCGTACACCGCCGGAATTTTGACCGCCCGCATGGGCGTCCCCTGGTGGGCATCCACGCTGATTGCGTGCTTCGCCACCGCAGGCATTGGCGCCATCTTCGGCATTCCCTCCCTGCGGCTGAAAGGGCTGTACCTCGCCATCGCCACGCTAGCAGCGCAGGAAATTATTTTGTGGGTAGTCACACACTGGAAAGTCGTCACCGGCGGCGTGGACGCACTGGTCGTCCCCAACCCAGAACTCTTTGGACTGCGCATGAACACGGATTTCAACTTCTACTGGCTGGTGTGGGCGCTGGTGATTGTCGTCACGCTGGCAACGGTGAATTTATTCCGCACGCACTACGGACGCGCCTTCACCGCCATCCGCGACCAGGATATTGCCGCATCCGTCATGGGCGTGGATTTGTTCAAATACAAATTGCTGGCCTTTGCCATTTCCTCTTTTCTGGTTGGTCTGGCCGGGGCGCTGACAGCGCACTACCGCAGCATCGTCACCTGGGAACGCTTCACCATTGACGTTTCGGTGCTGTATCTCGCCATGATTATCATCGGCGGGCTGGGGCGGGTAACGGGGTCGTACCTGGGCGCAATTTTCATGACTCTTTTGCCAGTGGTCCTCTCCAATCTGGGGCGCGCCCTCAAGGGCGTCTTCCCCATCGTCGAGGCGCTGATTCCCTTTATTCAGCAAGCCGCTTTCGGCCTGGTCATCATCCTTTTCCTGGTGTTCGAGCCGGAAGGCCTGAACAAAATCTGGAAGAACATCAAAGACTATTTCCGCTTGTGGCCATTCAGTTATTAACGCGAATAATGGATAAGACGAAACGCGCTAAAAAAGGCGACTCTAACCGCCGAGAAGAACGAATGAAAACACTGCGAAGACTGCGTCTCTGCGGTAAAAATCCCTTATCCATCATTGACGTTTATTAGCAAACGCAGCAACGACAAAAAGGAGGTCCCTCTCATTTTTTTTCGCTTTCCACTTTTCACTTTTTACCCTGTTTCCTGTTTGCTCCAAGGAGAAAAAACCTATGTCCCGCATTCGCACTTTACTCGCAGCTCTGGTGGCCGCTTCCATGATTTTGACGGCTTGCGGCCAAAGCGGCGCATCCGCCGCCCCGATTAAAATCGGCGCCATCTTTGACCTGACCGGCCCCACCGCCGATGTCAGCACGCCCTACTCTGAAGGCATGAAAGATTACGTCACCTGGAAAAATGCCAATGGCGGCATTGCCGGTCGCCAAATTGAACTGACATCCGCCGATTACGCCTACAAGGTAGACCAATCCGAGCAACTCTACACCCAGTACGTTCAGGAAGGTGTTGTCGCTTTCATGGGTTGGGGCACGGGCGACACCGAAGCCCTGCGCACCAAGATTGCCGAAGATAAAATCCCCTTCATGTCGGCCTCCTACTCGGCGGGCCTGCTCGACCTGACCACCGCGCCCTACAACTTCCTGGTCGGCACTTCCTACTCTGATCAGGCCGTGATTGCTGTGCGCTGGGCGTTGGACGATTTCAAGGCCAAAGGCAGCGCTGACCAGATTAAGATTGCCCTGATTCACAACGACAGCCCCTTCGGCCAGTCACCGGTGGCGGATGCCAAAACCTACACCGAAGCCAACGGCGGCGCGTTCATGGATTTGGCGATGCCCAAAGGCGCGACCGATTATGTGGCCGAGCTGGCGCAAATGACCACCTTCGGTGCGCAGTATGTCATCATTCAGAACGTCTCCAGCCCGGCGGCGGTTTTACTCAAAGACGCCAAAAGCCAGGGCTTTGCCGGACAATTCATCTGCCTGAACTGGTGCGCGGATGAAATTCTGGTCAAATTGGCCGGTGACGCCGCTGAAGGCGTGATGGGCACTCTGCCCTTTGTTCCGCCCACCGTTTCGGTCGCTGGTCAGACCGACGCTGAAGCCTTCCTCAAAGCCAAGGGTTCCAGCCTGGCTGAAAAGGGTTTGCACTACACGCAGGGTTGGTGGACGATGGCCGTCATGGCCGCTGGCATCGAAGCCACCATCAAGGCTGGCAACGAACCCACCGGCGAGAACATCCGCGCCGGGTTGGAGACTTTGCAAGGCTTTAGCACTGGTGATGTGACCGCGCCGATCAGTTTCTCGGCCAGCAGCCACAAAGGCAACAACTCCCTGCACCTGTACAAAGTGACCGGCGGCGCGTGGACTCAGGTCAGCGACGCCATTTCTGCCGGGCAGTAAAATTTTCTTTTCCTCGCAGCCCCTCCCCAGCAGGGAGGGGCTAATTCCCCAGGCAGGCGTCCATGCTGACCATCAACAATATCGAAGTCATTTACAGCGATGTCATCCTTGTTCTCAAAGGAATGTCAATGCGCGTTCCGCAAGGGAAAATCACCGCCCTGCTCGGCTCCAACGGCGCGGGAAAAACCACCACGCTCAAGGCCATCTCTGGCCTGCTCAAGCCCGAAGACGGCGAAGTCACCGATGGCGCGATTGAATTTATGGGCAAACCCATTCAGAATCAGGATGCCGCCGACATTGTCCGCCAGGGAATTTTTCAGGTGATGGAAGGCCGCCGGGTGTTTGTTCACCTGACCGTGGAGGAGAATCTCGTCGCCGGCGGCTACACCCGCAAAGAGTTGAATCTCTCGCGCGACATCGAAAAAGTCTACGAGTATTTCCCCCGTCTCAAAGAACGCCGCAACCAGACCGCCGGGCATCTTTCGGGCGGCGAACAGCAAATGCTGGCAATTGGCCGCGCGCTGATGGCAAAGCCCAATCTGATGATGCTTGACGAACCCTCGCTCGGCCTGGCGCCCCTGCTGGTGCGCGAAATTTTCCACATCATCAAGCGCATCAACGAAGAATCCGGCACGACCATTTTGCTGGTGGAGCAGAACGCCAACCTGGCGCTCGGCATCGCCGACGAAGTCTACATCATGGAAAATGGCCGCATCGTGCTGGAAGGCCGCCCCGAAGACCTGCGCGAAAACGCCGACGTGCGTGAGTTCTACCTCGGCCTGACCGAAGTCGGACAGCGCAAATCGTACCGCGAAGTCAAACACTACAAACGCCGCAAACGCTGGCTGTCGTAGGCTGGTCGCTGGTCGTTAGTCCGCTGGTCATTCATCATTCTGCCTTCCCATGTCCCTTACCACCCTCCTTCCCCACCTCGCCGCGCACGCCCCAGGCTTTGCCCGCCGCCTGCAACAGGCCGGGCTGAAAGCCGAGGATTTGCGTTCCGCCGCCGACCTGGCCGCCCTGCCCGTCATCCGCAAAGATGATTTGGCGCAGATGCAAGCCGCCGACCCGCCCTTTGGCGGATTTTTGGCCTGCGCCCCCGGCGAGCTCAAACGCATCTTCCAATCGCCCGGCCCCATTTACGACCCCGAAGCGCGCACCCCCGACTACTGGCGCTGGAAGCCCGCCCTGCAGGCGGCTGGTTTTGCCCCCGGCGACGTGGTCATCAACTGCTTCGGCTACCATCTCACCCCCGCCGGAGCGATGTTTGAGGAAGGCCTGTGGGCGGCAGGCTGCGCCGTCATCCCCGGCGGCATCGGCAGCCAGGAAGCGCAAGCCCGCCTGATTGCAGACCTGAACGTCACCGGCTACGTCGGCCTGCCTTCCTATCTCAAAGCCCTCCTGGAAAAATCGGAACAGATTGGCCTGACCTGTCCCATCCAAAAGGCCTTCTTCACCGCCGAACCGCTGCCGCCCTCCCTGCGCGCCTGGCTCAACCAGCGCGGCGTCAAAATTGCCCGCCAGGGCTACGGCACAGCAGAATGTGGCAACCTGGGCTTTGAATGCGAGCGCGAAAACGGCTGGCACATTCCCCCCGAAATCATTCTGCAAATTTGCGACATCAACACCGGCCAGCCTTTGCCGGATGGAGAAAGCGGAGAGATTGTCGTCACCCTGATGAATCCCGACTACGCCCTGGTGCGATTCGGCACCGGCGATCTGTCGGCTTACGCCACGGAGGCCTGCTCCTGTACTTTGAATACCCCCCGGCTGATGGGTTGGCAGGGACGCATCGGCGACGCCGTCAAAGTGCGCGGCATGTTCCTGCATCCGCGTCAACTACGCGAAGTGATGTCCCGTTTCAGCGGACAAATTTCCGTCTGGCAGGCAGTCGTCACCCGCCAGGAACACCGCGACTTTCTCAGCCTGCAGGTCGAACTGGCTCCCAGCGTTTCTGCCACGCTGACAGAATCCATCGCCAAAAGCACCCACGAAGCCCTCAAATTCCAAATTAGAGTGGAAAGCATCGCCCCCGGCACGCTTCCACCTGATGCCGCACCCATCCGTGATGAGCGTACTTGGGAATAAGGCGGGTCATGTTTCAAACTGGGCGTAAAGCAAAGCAGGACACGCCTCAACCAGGCTGTGTCCGCAGACTATGGCATCAGTATTAGGGTATGCTGGGTGGCGTCTTCAATCGCTGTTGGGCTAAAGGGCAGGGCGTGATAACCCGCAATCAGCCAGGATTGAATCTGATTGTCGTAAAACGGGCTAAAAGGCTGGCCGGATTCTCCACCGGGGATAATCGAAATCGAAGCATCCCAGTTACCGGGGTCACTGATGATGCGGTAGGCTGGACCAAGCCCCATGGCGTAGGCCTTATCGGGGTAGTACGCGCCGCTGTTGACGGTGTTCCAGTTACCGCCGACCGGGTACGGGCCGCGGTTGAAGAGCGGGCGCAGCACAGCCACGCTTCCCAGCGGGTGTGAAAGCGTAAAGGTGTGAATTTTTCCCCAGGCCCACCTGCTCTGGTCGGTTCCCAGTTCCTTCACCGTCGCTGCCAGTGCGGCGTTGAGCGTCTCGGCGCGTTTGCCATCCCACCAGGCGTTGTTGCGGTCGTCGAGTAAATTCTGCAGGAACATGAACGGGTAGCCTGCCAGTGTCAGATAGGCCTCCGCTCCGGCAGAATCCAGTTCTGGCGTCAGTGCCAGGCGGATGAGCTGCCGCTGGGCCAGCTCGCTGACCGAAGCGGCAGCGCTTTCCGGCGACATGACTCCGTCCCAATTCTTCAGCAAATCAAGCGCCGCTCGTTCGGCATCGGTTTGGGGGCTGGCTTCGGCCACGAGCGCGCGCGCCACTTGCAGGTTAATGTCGCTGTACCAGCTGGCCTGCAGGTTGGCAAAATCATCAGCACGTAACTTTTTGCCGGTGCGAATGGTCTCGCTGATGAGCGCAACGCGGTAAGGCGGCTGAAAATAATGCGAAAGAAAATACGGGTAGTCTTTCCCCGTCGGGCGATTATTGGCCGAAGCGAAAAAATCTCCGCTGGGATTGACCGCGGAGGGCAGTTGTTCGAACGGGATGAAACTTAGCCACTCGTGCGCCCCGTCCGCGCCGGAAACGGGCAACAGGCCATAGACATCGTTGCTGGCCCGAACCGGCACCGCGCCCGACATCTGATAGCCGATGTTGCCATCCACGTCAGCATAAACGAAATTCATGCCCGGCAATTGCCACAGCGCCGTCGCCGCACGGAACTCGTCCCAGTTTTTGGCCTGATCAAGACCGAGAATGGCCTGCGCCAGCGGACGCCCCTGGTCGAGACCAGTCCAACGCAATGCCAGCGCCTGGCTTGCGTCAGGCGCCGCGTCGCTGATGAGCGGCCCATGCTGTGTGGCACGCACCTTCAGCGTGACCGGCACGCCGTCTTTGACGTTGATGATTTCCTCGCGGAGGGTCAGGTCTTTCCACTCGCCCATGAATTGATATTGCGTCCCGGCAGGGTTGAGTGTCTCAATAAAAAGGTCCTGCACATCTGGACGGGCGTTGGTGACCGCCCAGGCCAGGCGGGCGTTGTGACCAATTTCAACGCCGGGCAGGCCGGGCAGCGACCCGCCGACGACATCATACTGCCCGCCAGCGCTGTGCAGGCCGATTTCGTACCACAGCGTCGGCATCGAAAGCCCCTGGTGCGGGTCGCCCGCCAGCAAGGGTTTTCCGGTGCGCGTATGCGCGCCGCCAACCACCCAGGCATTGCTGCCTTGGTCGGGTTTTGAAAGTGGCACGGCATTCATGTCGTGATTAAGCGCAAGCAGGGCGTCGGTAGTTTCGGGACGAAGGGCGGCGCGGTTGGCGTCGGGAATGACATCTGGGCCGGGATAATTTGGCAGGATGCTGATGGTTTTTTTCCAGGGCAGCGTTGCAGTCAGTTTGCTGATGACCAATTCGTCCTGATAGTTGTTGCTCAGTCCCCAGGCGACGAGTTTTCCAAAAACGAGCGAGTCAATTGGCGTCCAGGGCTGGGGTTTTATCCCTAAAATTTTGAACTCCAGTGGCAGGTTGTCACCGGCTTGCGCCAGAAAAGCGTTGACGCCGTCAGCGTAGGCTTGCAAGATGGCCTGCGTTCCAGCGTCCAGCGTTTGCCAGTCAGCCTCGGCAGATTGGGTCATGCCAAGAATGCGCATGAAGGTATCATTTTTGGTAGTGGTCAAGTAGCAAGTGATGCTTTGGCAAGATTGTAGCGGACGACATACAGTCGAGTAACCAATTCATGGTAGATATCGGATTTTGAAAACGATAAAGTCTTGCGTAC
>Ga0210041_1000095_pt1 | contig 100574 bp, 90 predicted proteins | sample CryGeymeta201503_FD_183973 | JGI IMG/M metagenome (GOLD analysis project Ga0210041, IMG submission 183973) | Groundwater microbial communities from Crystal Geyser aquifers in Utah, USA - Crystal Geyser metaG 2015-03 (SPAdes) (version 2) | ecosystem: Environmental > Aquatic > Deep subsurface >... | reverse complement strand
GCGGATTATTAATCTCTGTCTCCGTTTGGACTATAACTTGGTTTAATCAAAAAAATTGGAGTTTGGGCAGTAAATTCTGGCGTAATATTCTAACCTTTATTCTTTTCTACGCTCTCACACTCTGGCCCTTATGGACACAAGGTTTAATCGGGTATCCTAATGAAACTCTGTGGGGCTGGGACAAGCTTATACTAGGAACAACTATTGGTACCATCTCTTTTGTGGCTGCCACTATGTGGTATAACAGCATTAAAAAGAAACACGGTCATGCCTATTTCCCTTTTCAGAAAGTGGTTATGCCCGTTTCTACTCTACTGATCCTAAGCGGCCTCTTCTATTTCATCACTAAATAAATTTCTAATTTCAAAAATATGTCAGACAATTTAATGAATTTAAACGAGATGATTGAGAAAGTAGATAAAATGAAAAAAGATCATGTGTTAGATCTTTCTTCCGACCAAGATTTAAGTATTGCCATTATGAATTTAGTGAGTATTGAGGAGCACTTCTTCTTTACCGGGGCTAAAACTGGTAATCCAAAATATTACGACCTTCTAGCAGAAGTGCGCGAAATGCGTAAGTCACTACTGAAAAAAATCATCAAAGAATATGAAGGCGAAGTCTGGTGCATCTCCAAACATTTACTAGCCGCCTCCTATCGCTTAATGGAAGTAGGAACTAAAGCGCAAGGAAAAGGCAATAAAGAGGAAGCGCAAGATATGTTTAAAAAATCATACGATTTATATTCTCTGTTCTGGGGTCTGAATATGAAATTAGTTGACTTAGGTGAAGTAAAAAAAATAGACGACGATGCCATTAGCACTAAGACAAGTAGCGTGGCCGATAAGCTGGGCGCTCTAGTGAAAAAAGTAGTGAACTGCTGTTTAGAATAAATAATCTTGAATAGATAAAAACGACTAAATTAAAAAAGCGGCTGTCAAAAGCCGTCTTTTTTAATACCTAAATTATTTATTCTGTATTGGGTTTAAGTGCGCGGCTTAACGATAAAGACAAGGCTAAAAATCAAAAGCATTACTAAGACAATAGTTCCGCCCGTCGCTAAATTGAAATAAAAAGATAATAACAAACCTGCCAGAACCGCTAACAAAGAAAAAATTTCCGCATAAAAAATAGTTGGAATAAGGCTCTGACGCAGTTGCAAGGCAGTGACAGCCGGAATAACTATCATGGCGGCGATAAGTAAGACGCCAATAATGGGAATTGCTAAAGAAATTGTTAAAGCCGCCAAGATTATAAAAACGGTATTAACCAGGCGAACCGGCAAGCCGGCCACTTGCGCCGCCTCTTCATCAAAAGTTATGAAAACGATTTCTTTAAAAAATAAAAAGAAAGACACCACGACAACAAGCGCCAAAACTAACATGATATATATATCATAAATCGTGACCGTCACAATACTGCCAAACAAGTAATTAAATAGACTGGCATTAAAACCATTAGCCAAACTTAATAACACCACCGCTAAAGCCAGACTGCCTGATAGATACATGGCTAGAGCCGCATCATTATATATCTTTTTAGACACACGTAATTTTTCCAAACCGAGTGCGGCAATAACGGTCGTACCAAGGGCGGCCAGAGCCGGATTCCAACCGAAAATAAGTCCCAGAGCAATACCCGCCAAAGAAACATGGCTTAAAGTATCGGCGATTAAAGAATAGCGGCGTAGAACTAAAAAGACGCCAAGCAAAGGAGCAATCAGACCAACAATAACTCCGGCAATTAAGCCGCGCACAATAAAATCGTATTGAAAAATTTCTAAAAACATAAATTAATTCTACTGATTGTGATGGTGGGAAATTATTTTAATATCTTGTTTAAGGGCATGTAAAGATTCACTGGCTCGTAAAAAATCAGCCGGTGAATCATGGCAAACTAAAGTATGATCTAAGCAAGCAATATGCATCGCTTCTTTAGTAATTCTTTCAATGTCATGAGTCACTAAAACCAAAGTTAAATTTAAACTTTTATTAAATTCCCGTAAGAGGGTATAAAAATCATCACGCGATTTAGCGTCAATACCGGTAGTCGGTTCATCTAAAAACATAATTTCCGGTTGGCCGGCTAAAGCGCGAGCAATAAAGACTCTCTGCTTCTGCCCGCCCGATAAATCACCTATCAATAAATTTTCTTTTTCTTTCATGCCCACTCGCTCTAAAGACTGATAAATAATTTCACGATCCGTATCCCGTAAACGACGTCCCGGGCCGCGCCGACCATAACGCCCCATTGCCGCTACTTCATACACCGTAGCCGGGAAATTAACATCAAAGTTAGTAGCTTGTTGAGGAACATAGGCCAAACGCCGATATTCTTTAAAGTCTTGACGACTAGTGCCAAATAACTTAATACTACCTTGCATCGGCTGTAACAGACCTAACATTATTTTTAGTAAAGTAGTTTTACCGGCTCCGTTAGGACCGACCAAACCGAGATAATCACCCTGATGTACATTTAAGTTCACATTAGACAAAACCTCATTTTTACCATAGGCAAAAGAGAGATCTTTAATTTCAATTATATTTTTTTGGTGATTTACATTTGACATTCCAAAGCAGTTTGTAAGTTAATTAGATTATTCTCCATTTCTGTAAAATAATTTTTTCCGGACTTTAGCTCCTCCGGTGTGAGACCTTCTATCGGATTAAGAACTAAAGTGGCGACCCCAGTTTCCGCCGCAATAGTGTTAGATAATTTTGGACTGACTAAACTCTCAAAAAAAATATATTTAATTTGATGCTCACGAACCAATTTAACAATATTAATCATCTGACCGGGTGAAGGCTCAACTTCCGGCGAAAGACCGGCGATTGCTATCTGCTGAAAATTATAAGCGTCTGCTAAATAAGCAAAAGCGGCGTGAGCGGTAACTATATCTTGCTTCTGGCAATTACTTAAACCATTTACATAAGCCGAATTTAAATCCGATAATTTCTTCTTTAGCTCTACAGCCTGTGTTTGATAATAACTTTCGTTCTCAGGGTCCGCCTCTATAAAACCGGCGGTAATTTTATCAAGCATTTGCGTGACTAAAATCGGACTGAGCCAAACATGAGGATCAAAATCATGGCTCTTATGACTTTTTAACTCTGAAACGGGCAATTCATCTCCCATCACAATAATTTTTGTCTGAGCAGGATTAATATTACTCTTAATACTATTCTCCCAAGGTTCTAAACCCAAACCATTTAAAATAAGCAGACGGCTATTAGTTATAGCGGCAATATCCCGAGGAGTCGGTTCATAGTCATGCGGCTCGGCTCCGGCCGGCGTCACATTTGTGACCACGGCCTGCTCACCGCCGATCTCTTGCGCCAAAAAATATAAAGGATAAAAACTAGTTGCTACGCGCAATTTCGCTGTTTGCTCGGGTCCAGCAGTAGGATTACTAACCTGAGGTTTTAAAAAGATAAATAACAAAACAAATCCGACTCCAAGCAGAATTAATAAACTTAATCTAACTATAAATGACTTTTTAAACATTAATCTTAGTCGTAAAATAATTATTTCTTAACACAATGTCGACACAGACCGTAGAATTCCAAAGAATGATTTAATACTTTAAAACCACGAGAACGAGTAATTGCTTTTTCTTGTTTATCTAAATCATTATCCAAAGCCACTCTCTCTATCTTTTGACACTGCAGACAAATCAAATGATGGCCATGTTCCGGCACCTGTAGCTCATAACGTTTCAGCCCGTCTTTGAGAATAACTTCGGCAATCACCTTCTTATTCAATAAAAAGTCTAACTCTCTATAAACAGTAGTTTTATTAACTACAATATTATTTTCCTTTAAGATGTCTAAAATTTCTGGAGCGGCCAAAGGCTGACTATTTTTTAATACTAACAAGACACCACGACGAGTCTTAGTCTGGCGACAGTCGGCTAATTTACTATTTAGAAAATGATTGGAGTTTTTTATTTTGTGTGTCATAGACAAAATAATAACGCAACTTAGTTGCGTTGTCAAGATGGCAAAAAAGCCCCTCTTTTATAGAGGGGCTTTATTAAAAAATCATATTTTTAATACTCACCAACAATCCCTTAACCAGGGTTCTTTACTACGGCGACAACCTTACCGCTAATATTAAAATCATCATCGGGATGGAGATATATTGGGTCATAATCAAATGACGAGTCAGCCTTAAGAACAATCTGCTTATGTAAGCGATCATCTATAAAGCGTTTAATAGTGGCCTTACTATCAATAATAGCCAAAACTATATCATTATTAGAAATATCTTTATCTACACCGTTTACAATAACATAATCACCATCTTCAATCTTCTTTCCCTTTACTTCTGCTTTATTCATAGACGATCCTTCTGTCTTCACAGCATAAAGATCATCAGGAAAATCTATACCGACCAACTTATTAGATATTCTCAAGATTCCTTGAAAATTAGCTTCAGCAAATATCGTCGCAATACCACAATCTGCTGTCCCTATTATGGGAATAGAGAATATGGTAGACGATTTAACCGGCAAACCTTTAGCCCAATCCGGTTTAGCAGAGGCTCGTTGCATTACACCACGGGCTCGATTTATCGCCAGAAAACCTTTCTTTTCCAATTGAGTAAGATGATGCTTAATCTTCTGTGGCGAAGCTTCCGGCAGGCCAATACGATTAGCCATATCCCGAAGGCTCAATTTCGCCAGATTATGTTTTTTGGAGAGCTTGAGCAGCTGCTCTTGTATAGGATGTATCATATGACTTTATTATATACAACTGTAAATAATATGTCAATAAGTCCTGAATAGCTTTAGTAACTTAATACTTGACGGATAGTTAGAACAGACTAAATAAATTTCATATTCAATCATAGCTTCGAACGGAAAAATCAGGCGTGCAATAAAAAACAGTTTCGTAATCAATCGCGGACTGGTCTTCGGCACTTATCCAGGGAACGTCTCGAATTCCAGCGCCTTCGGCGCAAAATTAAAATCACCACTCAAAAGAGTGGTGATTTTAATTTGCTGCGGGACCAGGATTCGAACCTGGATTACGCTGCTCCAAAGGCAGGCGTCCGACCATTAGACGATCCCGCAATTATCATAAATACCTTCTACCCATCCTGATATTTTTCTATTTAAATTCGTACTCTTTTTAACAATAATTTTTAATAATCCAAAATAATCTTTCCCTATATTTTTTCTATTAGTGTTCACCTTATGTCTTTTTAAAAAAATCTGTTTGAATTTAAAAATAGAAAAACCAGTCACTTGAGACCAATACTGTTGAATTTTCTGTTTCTCATGTAGGGCAGACTCATGAAAATAAATTGAAAACAATATATCCTCAGAATTTACATGACAACATTCTTGCAACCAAACCAAAAATACCTTTATCATAAACGGATCAGAGTTACTAAAAATAACTCTAGTAGACACACAGTGTTCCTTTTGCTTAGAACCTTCAGCCCAATACAAGGCGGCTCCCAATAGCCACAATTCTCGTTTATTAACTTTACCAATTTCTAAATGGGCCTTATTTTTAATTCTTGCTGTTAACAGAATCCTTGTCTGACGACGCTTTTCCCACCCTCGTCTCATAGCGGCCATTTTTTTGTCGGTTAAACGTTGCCGTTGTGCACGGCTTAACCCAATCTTACGTAGCCACAACGATAAAGTAGATTTAGTAACATGAACTTCTCGTAAAATTTCCGAGTAAGAATGCCCCTCTTTGCGAAGTTTTATCGCTTTTAGCTTATCAGCTGCTTTCATACGAACCATAATTAATATTATTATAATAATATCATAATGGTTCAATAATTCCAAACTATTTTAATTAACAAGTCAAAAAGACTTCCCTCAGATAATATTAGAAAAGCCTAAACCTGTCAAGAAAATAAGATAATTGCCTAAACTCTAGCGTATTTACGAACTGCGAAGAGGCTGGCCAGAGCCGTGATGAATAAGACTACCAAGAATTGCCCGCCAAAAATAAACCAGAAATTATCCAAGAAATAAGTAACAATGTTAATGTTATAACCAACAAAAAAGGCTTCCAAATAAGGCTGGAGTAATGTCAAAAAGGGATAGAAAATACCTATAATTATTAAAACACTAAACAAGGCATACATAAAAGCGGAGAATAAATAAGGCATGTAGATAAAGAAATTGGAGGCCCCCACCAGTCGCATAATTTCTATTTCCTGACGATGCGTATAAATTGCGACCCGAATCGCATTATAAACTACCAATAAACTGGTCAAGATAAAAATAGAAATAATAAATAAACCAACTTCATTAACCCGCTTAGTAATATTATTGATTTTACTTAAAATAATACTATTATCGGAAAAATCACGTGACTCAATAATAGAGCTATCTAATACTCTCAACTCGCTAATAACTAAATTGGACTCATTAAAATCTTTCGGAATAATTGTTAGGCTCGGCGACAAAGGATTGCGACCCAACTCTTTTAAGGCCCCTAGTATCGCCTGATCGTTAGCATAACGCTCGCGAAAAGAGGTAATCGCCTCATCCTTGGAAATATAGTCCACGCTCTTCACACGCGGTGAAGCAATAATCTTGTCCTGTAAGGCTAAAATAGAGCTTTCGGGAGCATCAGTCTGCAAATACAAACTAATATCAATTTTTTCTTTAATCGCCGCTACCGCCGTATCACTCACCAAACGAACCGTGACTAAAGTATTAATTGCAAAAAGAGCCAACAAAAGAATCGTAATAGTTACCAAGGTCAACCAAATATTACGAAAAATATCTTGCAAGCTAAATTTAATTATACGATAAAGAAAAAGCATAAAATCTTAAAGCAAATATTTACCATGCGCCAAGTCACTAATCACTACTCCATGGTCCATAGTCACCACTCTCTTATTTAAACGATTAACAATTTCTTTGTTATGCGTCACTAAAATTACAGTCGTACCGAAACGGTTAATACGTAGCAGTAAATTAATAATATCATCAGCATTAATGGCATCCAAATTACCAGTTGGTTCATCGGCTAATAAAACTTTCGGCTGATGTACTAAAGCGCGCGCAATAGCCGCCCGTTGTTGTTCACCACCGGATACTTCATGAGGATAACGCTTTCCTTTATCTTCCAAGCCGACAATTTTTAATACACTAGGAACAATCTTTTTAATTTTCGCCGGCTTACCGCCGCAAACCTGCAAGGCAAAAGCAATATTTTCTTCTAAAGTTTTTTTCGGCAAAAGTTTAAAGTCCTGAAAAATTACACCAATCTGACGTCGTAAATAAGAGACTTCACGACGACTAATTCTAGTAATATCCCAGTCGCCAATTAAAAGACGCCCCGAATCAGGATGTTCTTCACCAATTAAAAGACGGACGATGGTAGTCTTACCAGCACCGCTTTGTCCGACAATAGAAACAAACTCACCCGGCTCTACCGCTAAGCTAACATCATTAACGACATTATTTTTATGGTCGTAAGATTTAGAAATGTTTTCTAAGTGAATCATTGGAGACTGTTACTTATTAGCTAAAAGAGCTAAACCGTATTTTATTAATAATTCATTATCACGAAAACTCGCTGCTTTACTAGTTGAACCAAAATTAATGGAAATTAAATTTCCCTGGGCGGTTGCGACTCTTGTCATCAAACAATGACCCGCCTCATTTAGGAAACCGGTCTTAGAACCGGAAATATCATAGGTACCAGCGCGCAAAAGTTGGTTAGTGTTGTTAAGAGTATGCGCCTTTTTAGTGTTAATAGTTTTAAAACTATAACGCAAAGTTGTGGAAACTTTTTTTATAATCGGATTATCCAAAACCTCTTTAGTTATTATAGCATAGTCACGAGGAGAACTCATATTTTCAATTGATAATCCGGTCGGCTCCACAAAATGAGTGTTAGTAGCGCCCCAAGCAGTGGCGTTAGCATTCATCTTAGCCATAAATTGAATACGACTTAAGCCGCTAACACGAACTAAACTCTCTACGGCGTTGTTAGCCGAACCCACCAAAGCGCTATACAAAAGATCGCCGATAGTTAAGGTATCTCCCTCTTTGACGGTTAAACGCGCCGACTCCCAAGGCTTAACATATTCATAATTATATTTTTCATCCTGATATTCATAAGTAACAACTTTATTTAAATCCGGTTTTGTATCTAAAAATACTTTTACAGCCACTAATTTTGTTAAACTCGCTAAAGGCGCGACCCTAGTTTCATCCTTGCCCCATAACATTTCGCCAGTTTTTTCCCAAACAATGATAGAGGAAGAGGCGGTGACATTTGGCGTAGCGGTATTTTGTGGCGTAGCCTTGACTGTGTCTGACTCCACCACTGTCACCGGTTCTACTTTAACGTAAATAACACCGGCCCCGGGAGAGGCGAGCCGACTAAAGGCAACATAATCTAAATCAATAACACGATCGGGAAAGATAGAGCGATCGGGGCCATAGTCATTAACTGTAACATCTACCGACTTATTATTATCTAGATTATAAACTCGCAGGACTGAGCCTTTAGCAAAATCAGGAGAGGCGGCAAATAAACCATTTTTATATTTATACCAACTAGCCTTACCGACCGTCATAACGCCCTCATCAGCTAAGACTATCAGGCGACCCTGTTTACTACGCGTTACCGCACTCACATATTTACCCTCGGGAGAATCAACGGTTACCAAAGGACTCCAGTTCCCGCTTAAAGAGTCCTGAACATAAATCTGCTTGTGATTATTATTGTCACCGTCGTAATAAACTTTAAGATTAAAAGAATAAATCGGGTCATGTAATCCCTTACTGATTAAAGAATACTGATACACCGGAGTAATGGCCGTTTTTTGCCAAGGCAAATTAGCGGCCGTTAAATCATTAGAAATGTTAAGAGTCGCCGGTGCCGTAAAAGCAGCCGGGTTATAATCTATTTCCAAACCACTCGCAGCTTGCACGCCGGTGGCACTCATCAACAACAATACGGCGATAACGCCCAAACGGAATATAAAGTTCCGAGAAAAAGTTTTGATTTTATTCTTGATAAACATAATAATATCTTAAACGGATTGACTAAAGTGTGCAGATAACCTTATAATACGATTATTGCCTAAGCAGACTTCACTATAAGGCGGGTGTCGTATAATGGTTATTACGTCAGCTTCCCAAGCTGAAGAAGGCGGTCCGATTCCGCTTACCCGCTCCAAGCAAAACGCCAATTAACAAGCCGAGATAGCTCAGCTGGTAGAGCGACGGTATCGTAAACCGTAGGTCAGGGGTTCGATCCCCCTTCTCGGCTCCCTTTTTAAAATTCTTTTTAATAAAAATTGAATTACTCATCTAATTAAAAAAATAGTTCCACCACTTAGTCCTATTATTAATAGTTTCGGTGGAGTTGCCTGGCATACTATCGGTAATAACATTCTTGTCGCCTTCAATTACAATTACGCCCTCACCGGGCTTTTTTAAATTTAGATTCAAACGCGCCGCCTCCTCTGCCGCTTGCTCAGAATTTAAATAAGTCAGTAAGCCGCTTAAATCTTGATTCTTTTTTTCATAATCATCAATCTGTTTTTGCAACTCGGAAATTTCATTTTCCACTAAAAGTCTCTGACTATAAATGCGAGCTAAAGGGAACATAATCAAGACGAGAAAAACCAAACCGATAATAGCCAAAAAACGTTGACTGGAAACCAAGCGATAAAAAAAATTACTCGGTCGGTCAGGACTTAAGGGATTTAATAGACGAGGATGAGGTTTATTTTTAGCCATGTAAAATATTATAGCATAAAAATGCTAACGAGACTTGGGCGTTACCCAGAATCCCATATATTTTCCGAACATCAGGCGAATTTGCGCCTCCAAACAAGGAACAGCGCCAAAAATTACAATAGTAATCGGGACAGCAATCCATTCTAAAGTCATTAAAATCTTTTTCCAAAATTTATATTGGGCCGGCTTAGGCGGTAAGAGAAGAGCTGATACCACGGCTGATAAAACTAAACCCACCATAGCTACACTCATTAAAGTTTGCGTCACGGCCGGCAAATTACCAGACAAAACCGTGGAGTTAAAACGATCGCCCCCTAAGAATAAAGGTAACCAACCAATAACGGCAATAATCAAAGCATTAGTTGCCCAAGCATGAAAGCCATAAATCTGAATCATAATATGTCCGATAATACGCCCCTTATCTAAATTTGGATGTTGCCATCTTTTTCCGGCATTAAATAACAAATAAGGAATATTTTCTCCACCCCAGGCCCAACGTCGTTGCTGTTTATATAAACTGCGTGCGGTTTTAAGATAACTTTCATCATGAGTAACGTCCATGGAAACATCATAATGAATAGGTTCCACCTGATAATGTCCATTATAATACATCAGACAATGCCAAAAAATACGGGAATCTTCCGAAACATTTTTTGTCCCCCAGAACCCTATTTCATTTAAAGCAAACCAAGTCATGGAGTGAGAAGAATAAGTTACCAGACTCTCCTGACGAATCTGCATAATCATCTGCCAGAAAGTATTAGAAGTAGCGGCGACACGCGAGAAAAAAGGTGCCCGCCAAATATTATTATGATAAACCGGCACCGGCTGATAACTAGTATGGTAAGGATCACTAACGGTTAAAAATTTATAAGTCAAAGCAAAAAAATATCCAGCTCGAACTACAGTATCTATATCAAAAACGCTAACTAATATTTTTTTATAATCTAATTTTTCCTTATCAATGATTTCTTTCTTTACTATATTAGCTGCCCACGCTTGATTAGCCCCCTTACCTTTTATCTCTCCCGTCAAAGCATCCGGATGCCAGGTAATCAGAAAACGTCCAAAACGTCCGGCAAATTCTTGCTCCATTCTGGCCGCTTTTATTTTAGCTTCCTCCCCCGCTCTTTCCTCCATAGCTAACACCACTATCATCTGTTGGGTGGGAAAACCGTCTGTCACTAAAGAAGCCAGAGCGGTGCGCAGGATATCTTCGCTTTCGTTATAATTCGGTAAAACAATTAATTGCCATATCTCGTTATAGTCCACACCCTGTCGCGCTAAAGAATCAGCGGCTATATTGTCTGGCAAAATACCACCTTTTAATTCTTCACATTTCTGATGCCAGTCAACCTTTAAACCAATCTGTAATTGACGATAAGAAGTAATTAAAAAAATTGCCATATAAATAACCAAAAGCAACCAGTAAACATCAAAGGCAATAACAAAATAAGCGACCCAAATCGGTTGGAAATAAGAGAGAACAGCTAAAAGAATAAGGGAGCCAATAGATAAAAACCCCGGCAGTATTTCCAAAAGGCGATAAATTTTATAATCTCTACCTGTTAAGTCAGAGGCCTTGCCAATTTTCAGATACTCAATATTTTCACTCATAGCGCTTACAATTTGAGATCGACCCTACTAGGGTCGGCATTACAATATTCCTTTTCTTTTTAAAGCAAAAAAACATTCCGCACAAGCTTTCACGTCAACCACGGCATCATGCGCGTCCGGAAAATTTGTCTGAAAAAGAGTTTGATAAAGCTCAGTTAAGTTTGGCCATTTATAACCACCGCGGACACTAGGTATTTTACAGAATTTTACACTAGACTTCATCGTACAAATTTTATCGGCCGCCGGGACGGGATTTTCCATTTTAGCGCGTAATAATTCCGAACCGACTATTTTTTCATCAAAATCAATATTATGAGCGACTAAATGCCCGGAACTTTTTACATCACGCACAAAATGTTCTAAGGCGCCAAGAAGGGGCACACCTTCCGCCATAGCCCGTTCTTGCGTAATACGATGAATCTTGGCCACTTCCGGAGGAATAACAAAACCATCCGGTTTAATAATATAATTATTACTCTCCCAGTGATGACCATCAGCATCATACAAACTCCAAGACAACTGCACAATACGAGGCCAATTAAAAAAATCATTAAGGGGGGCTTGATAATTTCGGGGCAACCCCGTTGTCTCGGTGTCAAAAAATAAATACATAACACGGGGCGACAAAACTAATCGTCTAATTATTACTTAAATAAATATCTTCACCTTCCTTAATAACTTTTTCTTTGTAAGTGTGTTTAGACTGTGAAGACGAAGATGACTTCATTTCTCGGCCCTTAAAATCAACGGGATTAATTTTTTTCAAACTATTTAAAGAAATTTCCGCCGCTTTAGGTACACTCGGACTATTTAAAGTGCCCCGCTCTACTATTTTAGCGGCCCGACGTGCTTCCAGTTCTAAACGTTTTTCTTCTTTTTTCTTGCCTAAACATTCTCGGCAATATACCGGTCTTACACCGTCCGGTTCAAAAACTGTTGCGGTCGTCTGACCACAATTATTACAAACCGTATCATAAGTCGGGCGATTATTTTTAGTTGCATTCATAACTGGGACTTTCGGAGTAGCGGGTGTGTTGTCTTGAGGACTACTAGACGGATTAATAGCTTCTGTAACAGGTTTACTGACATTAGGTCGCGAGGCTGACGACACAGCCGTTGAAGACTGAGCTAAAGGAGCCGAATGAACCGAAGGAGCACTATTTTTATTATTAATATTATTGATAGGTGCTGTTGTTATTTTAGCTGGCGCTATTTTAGCTCCCGTTGTCCGAGCCGGCGTAGTATTAGTAGCTGTACCGGTCACTCCGCTACCAGGACCTTCACCCAAATGCCAATTCATAATTTTTTCCTCTACTTCTTCGCGCTCAGAGGCGTATTTTTCTCGAGAATAATCAATAACTTTTTGGGCATTACCGGTTTTTTCCTCTTCTGCTAAGGGCGGCAAACCGCGAGCGGAAAAAGGTGAGGAAGCGAGACCGTCAATCATCAGTTTTAAATACATTTCATACTTAGGCAGGTTAACAATATCTTCTTCCGTAAAAGTCGGGGTAAATTCTTTCACTAATTCCTCGGCGTCAGTCGCTCCCACCCGAAAAACCACCATCGTCCCCACGTTACCAAATACTGCTGGTTTAACTTTTTCGCTCAATTGTTCAATGTACTGATGCGCTAAAATTAAATTAAGACGATATTTACGAGCTTCCGATAAAATATTGGCAAAACTATCCGTAGAAAAATTTTGGAATTCATCAATATACAAATAAAAATCACGTCGTTCATTTTCCGGCACATCCACACGACTCATGGCCGCTAATTGAATTTTAGTAATCATCATCGCTCCCAGTAGCGCCGAATTATCTTCACCAATCCGGCCTTTAGACAAATTCATAATCAGAATCTTGCCGTTATCCATAATATCTCTGATATCTATGGACGAACGGACTTGTCCGATAACATTACGCATTAAAGAGCTAGACAAAAATTGTCCAACTTTATTCTGAATAGGAGACACCGCCTCTGAAGCAAATTTATCAGCGTAGCCGGAAAATTCTTTTTCCCAAAAAGCTTTCACCACCGGATCTTTAATATTGGCCACCACTCGTTTCCGATAATTTTTATCGGATAGCATTCGAACGACACCCAACAAAGTAGAGCCGGGAAAATCTAAAATAGCTAAAATCGCGTTACGCAAAATATATTCCAAACGCGGCCCCCAAGAATCGGCCCATAATTTTTGAAAAACTCCGATTAAACCCGAAGCGACTAAATGCCTTAAATGTGGTTCAACTTGCTCCACCACATTAAAAGCAATGGGGAAATTTATATCGGAAGGATTAAAATAAACAACGTCTTTAATACGTGATGCAGGAATAAACTGAATTATTTTCTCCGCTAAATCACCGTGTGGATCAACTACCGCCACGCCATGACCAGCCCGAATATCATCCACAATCATATTCTCTAAGATCGTAGATTTACCCATACCGGTTTTTCCAATCAAATACATATGTCGACGACGATCGTCGACTTTAATGCCGAATTTCTTGAATTCGTTTCGAAAAGTTGTTTGAGCAAAAACTGCTATTTCTCTCATAATGTTATATATCAAAATAGCTTGTTCCCTAACAGATTATTCACCACGAACCTCACATAAATCAACATATTCTTTGCCAATAGCCGCAAATTCTATCATATCTTGGGCGGTATAGGCTTGATGTCCGCGATAAGTAGCGTCTACTAAGTCGGTATCAGATTTAAAGTTTTGTAAATACCACTTAGTTGCACCCTTAATCAGTTCTCCCATCGGCCTAAAATCTTCTTTAGTTAAAAGGCCGGGAACCACTGTAGTGCGAAATTCATAAGGTAAACCACTATCTATAATGATTTTAACACTTTTTTGCACTTTATTACAATCAAGCTTGGTATTCACAACTTCCTCATAACGATCCAGAGGCGCCTTAATATCCATCGCAATATAATCAATCAATTTTTCTTTGATCAAACGATTCAACATCTCCGGATTAGTGCCATTAGAATCTAACTTGACCAGATAACCTAATTTTTTTATATCAGAAATAAACTCCGGTAAATCAGGATGTAAGGTCGGCTCACCGCCGGTAATAACGACTCCCTCCAAGCGACCCACTCGCTCCCGTAAAAAAAGAAAAAGGTTCTGGGGAGAAAATTCAGACATACCTTTTTCTTTTTCATCCGACCCGTTCCGGGGCAGGACAAGCAATGGGTTATAACAAAAATGACAGCGAAAGTTGCATCCTTGGGTAAATATTATCGCCGCCAAGTGCTCGGGGTAGTCTAAGAGAGTTAATTTCTCTAAACCACCAATAATCATAAAATAAATTAATTTTTTATTTCGTAGGTCTGGCGCTGGGCGTATTCACTTTGTTTGCCGAGATTCCAGTTCTTAGTCGGCGTTAACCAGCCAACCACTCGACTATAAACTATACACTCCTGTCTTTCGATTTTAATAGGACTCATAATATTAAAAAATAAAAAAATAAATAAATTAAGTATTAGCGACAGTCTCAGCTACTTCTTCTAAATCTTCCTTCGCTACCGAAACATCCGGTACTTCCTCATGATAACCAATCTCCGCATCACATTTCGGACAATATTTATGCTCACCGGATAAATAACCGTGTTTAGGGCAAATGGAAAAAGTCGGAGTAACGGTAAAGTAAGGCAAACGATAATTTTCTACAATTGATTTCACTAACTTCTTCGCCGCGTCACCATTAGGCAATCGTTCACCTATAAAACCATGCAAAACAGTACCGCCGGTATATTTAGTCTGTAAATTATCCTGTAAATCCAAAGCGGAAAAAATATCTTCGGTAAAACCGACATGGAGGTGAGTGGAATTAGTATAATAAGGGGGCACACCTTTTTCTTTAACCGCTTCCGTATTAGCACAGATTATTCCGGGATACATTTCCTGATCTTTCTTGGCAAAACGATAAGTAGTTCCTTCGGCCGGCGTCGCTTCTAAGTTATAAAGACTATTAGTATCATTTTGGAAGTCCATTAACTTCTCGCGCATGAAATCCAATATTTCTTCGGCAAAAGCTCGCCCTTCCGGCGTCGCCATATCTTTACCCATTAAATTCAAGACCGCCTCATTCATGCCATTAATACCAATCGTGGAAAAATGATTCTGCCAATATGAACCGAAACGCTCTTTAATATCACTTAAATAAAACATGGAATAAGGATAGAGACGATCATCGGTAAATTTCTCAATAACTTTACGTTTAATTTCCAAACTATCTTTAGACAAAATCATTAAAGCTTCTAAGCGCTTTTTGAATTCTTCCTTATTTTTAGAAAGATAACCGAGGCGAGGCAGATTAATAGTTACTACACCAATAGAGCCGGTTAAAGGATTAGCACCGAAAAGTCCACCGCCACGCTTACGCAATTCACGATTATCTAAACGCAAACGACAGCACATAGAACGAGCATCATCACGGTTCATGTCAGAATTAACAAAGTTGGAAAAATAAGGAATACCATATTTAGCCGTCATCTCCCAGGCCGGCTGCATAGATTCCTTATTCCAGTCAAAATCTTTATCAATACAATAGGTGGGGATAGGAAAACCAAAAACTCGTCCGGTAGAATCACCGGCAATCATTACTTCGGCAAAAGCGCGATTAAAGATATCCATTTCCTCTTGAAAATCTTTATATTTTTCCGGCATTATTTCGCCACCGATAATCACATTTTCTTCGCCAATCATCGGCGAAGGGGTAACGTCCAAAGTAACGTTAGTAAAAGGGGTTTGAAAGCCGACTCTAGTTGGAACATTAATATTAAACATGAACTCCTGTAAACCCTGTTTTACTTCTTTAAAAGTTAAATTGTCATAACGAATAAAGGGCGCTAAATAAGTGTCAAAATTAGCAAAGGCCTGAGCCCCGGCCGCTTCACCCTGCATGGTATAAAAGAAATTAATAATTTGACCGAGAGCGCTACGAAAATGCTTCGGGGGTTTACTCTGAACTTTTTCGCTCACACCTTTAAAACCACGAATGAGTAAATCTTTAAGATCCCAACCGCAACAATAAGGCGCAAGCAAACCAAGATCATGAATATGAAAATCACCATTAATATGAGCAGCCCGAATATTTTCCGGATACATTTTATCTAGCCAATAACGAGCGGAAATAGAAGAAGCAATATAATTATTTAAACCCTGTACGGAAAAACTCATGTTGCTATTCTCCTTCAAACGCCAATCGGCTCGCCCTAAATAATCTTCCATTAATTTATCATCCGAAGCGGTGGCATTAATATCACGAATCTGACGATGTTGGTCGCGATAGAGGATGTAAGCTTTAGCAACTTTTATTAATTTACTTTCAATTAAAACTTCCTCAACGATATCTTGAACTTCTTCAACGGCCGGGATACTGTTCTGATGAAATTTTTGATTCAAACGAATCGTGACCTGGTCGGTTAATTTCTTAGCCAATTGATGGTCATCAAAACCGGCCGAAACCGCTGCCTTATAAATAGCCCGCGTAATTTTAGACTGGTCAAAATCTGCAATTTCACCGGCGCGCTTAATAATTTTAGTAATGGTAGCGGACATACTATTTTTTTTCTTTAATTAATTTATTAAGTTCTTTACGAAATTCGTGAGCGTCTTTAAACGATTCATAAACCGAGGCATAACGAATATAAGCAATCTGATCTACTTTTTTTAAATTTTTCATCACCATCTGACCAATCTGACGTGAAGTAATTTCCGTACTTTTTAAACGCTGTAAATCCCTTTCAATAGAATTAATCAATTTTTTAAAACGATCTTCGGTAATCGGTCGTTTAGCGCAACATTTTTTTAAACCATCGGTCATTTTATCGCGACTATAGGCTTCTCTCCGTCCATCACGCTTCATAATAACTAAATCCAGTAATTCTACTTCTTCATAAGTAGAAAAACGGAAAGCACATTTTAAACATTCCCGACGGCGACGAATAGACATCGCATCCGGGGCGATGCGTGAATCAATGACCTTAGTGTCGGGAAAATAACAGATAGGGCATTTCATATTTAAAAATCCTATATTTAGTGGCTTTTTTAATTAACATCCACTAAATGTTGTGTATAGCTATATTTTAGCAAAACTTGGGGGCTGGGTCAATTTAGCTAATCTTTAAAAAAATATTAAAAAAAACTAAAGTTATGCACAGAGTTTTACAAAATCATTAAAAAGTTTTATTAAAATTTATCTGAAGATATTAGGGAAATAGCCTTTTCTTATTTAGCTCGTTTAGCCCACCGAGGCGGTAGCAGACTAGTGTTGCACTTACTTATTGAACTCCGCGTGCATCAGCTTGACATAATTTGTTAAACAGGGTAATATATAATGATTATTTAAAGATAAAATTCTAACAGTAATTGAGTTTTTTGCTTTGAATTATTAAGAACTTTAACATAAAATAAATATTTCACAATAAAAAAGGAGAAACATCGTGAGAACACGTGCAAAAAGTGGTTTCGTTCTTATCTTTCTATCTATTTTCATCCTATCTATAGGGTGCTCAGAAAAAGATAACCTGATTGGACCTGACACATTAAAGCCTGATGTAAAAATCGTAATGAAGGTTGGTGGCCAGGAAGTACTTGGCACCGTGAAGATAGCACAGGGCTCTATAGTAGAGTTCGTAGCTTACAATAGCGGGAAGGCCACTCTTAGCGGCTGGACCTGGTACTTTGCTGACGACAAAACAATTTCTACGGGCCAATATGCAAGTCATATTTACAAATTAGCTATTGGTGCTAAGACGCAATTATCAATTACTGCTTACGACAGCCTTAGCCAAGGCCACACGACAACCATAGACATTGAAATTATAGAAAGTTTTGATGTTGTAAAATCACTATGGGTTGAAAGTGTCGAGGAGTTTGGTAATAGTTTTAAAATCACCTGGGGTGCTTTAAAAACTAGCTACCTCAATTTTCCTGGAAACTGGGTATATACTGGCGATCCTATTGGTTCATGGATTGTGTCTATGCCAGTAGCTATCATCGACACCAACTACAATGTAGTTGATGGGGAATTATCACCAGCGACCGGCACAGAATTTGGTAAATACATAAAGTTAACTATGTATCTACCAGCAGATACCCTATACAACATGGGTATAGGGAAATTAAGAGATGGAAACCCAGACGATATGGTCTGGGGATCGTATTTAGGTCAGTTCACTACTGCGACTAATCCAACTCTGATCAAATTCAGAGTTCTAAATAATGGAACAGTCGTGCCGATCACAACACCAGCGCCTAAACCACTCGTACCTGGAGTAGTGGGGGATGATTATGTCCGTTCAAGTCTGAGCGGTAACAATCTGTCGATATACGTTAATACTGGAGATAAAGGAGTAAAACCCTTTGTTAAAATAACAAATAATGACAACACATTATTAACCAAAACCACAACACCCATCCCAGATTTTCCCGGTTGGAGCGTTTACCAGGTTGATTTAGCAACACTTCCCGGAGAAAAGTTAGTGGCAATGCATTATGGCAATGATATTTCAGAGCCAAATGTGTATAATGCCAACGAAATAAGTTCAAAATATTGGAATAAAACAGAAAATATTTTGAAGTTTCAAGTACTGGCTCTTGTCCTACCCAAAACATCGGGACAAGGATTCATTAAATTCAGCATGATTCCCGCCTAAGGGACATGCAAAAGCCATTGATATTTTTTTATCAATGGCTTTTTTATATGCTTAGAATAATCGCGCAAGAATCGCGCACGCTATTACTATACACATTCTATACACAAAACGAGGCATTTTAAGCCTCGCTTTGTTATAAAATACCAATCTTTTGACTAAAGTTACCCCATCTTCTTACGAATAAACGCCGGCACACTCAAATCATCGTCATCATCATCCAGCTTAGGTCTATCCGCTTTTTTATCTAAAGCCGGTTTAGCGGGAATATTTTTAAATACTGAGGAAAATTTTCCCTTGCTCTTATCCGAATGATTTATAACTGAGGACTCTTCTTTAGCATTATCTTTTTCCGTAATAAAAGAGTTGGGAGTATAAGAAGTGGTCATTTCATTACTCTTAGTTTGGCCATGACCATCAAAACCGGTTGCTACTACCGTAATCTTAATCTGATCTTTCATCTTCTCATCCACCACAGCCCCAAAAATAATTTTAGCATCCTCATCGGCAGCCGAGGTAATTACCTTCGCCGCCTCACTAACCTCAGTCATACTTAAGTCAGGACCGCCGGTAATAGTGAAGACAATGCCCCGAGCACCATCAATAGACATATCCAGGAGATTGGAGTTAATCGCGTCCTTAGCGGCCTCTACGGCCTTATTCTCGCCGGTAGCCATACCAATGCCCATTAAGGCCGAACCGGCATTGCTCATAACCGCTTTAACGTCGGCAAAGTCAGCGTTAATAATACCGGGGACGGTAATAATTTCGGCAATTCCCTGGACTCCTTGACGCAAGACATCATCGGCAATTTTAAAAGCATCCAAAAGTGAGGTCCGTTTATCAATGACTTGTAATAACTTATCGTTAGAAATTGTAATAATAGTATCAACTTTATCGGCCAACTCGGCGTAAGCGCGATCAGCGATATTCTTACGCTGGCCGCCCTCAAACATAAAAGGTTTAGTCACAACCGCAACCGTTAAGGCTCCCAAGTCTTTGGCAATTTGCGCCACAATAGGAGAAGCACCCGAACCGGTGCCGCCGCCCAAACCGCAAGTGACAAAAACCATATCACAATCTTTCAAAACCTCACGCAGTTCATTCTGTGATTCTTCGGCCGCCGATTTCCCTAAATCCGGATTCATACCCGCCCCTAAACCGCGCGTCACGGTTTTACCGATATGAATTTTTTCATTGGCCTTATTATAATGTAGGGCTTGAACATCGGTATTAACCGCGACAAAACCAACACCCTTGATGCCGCCAGCCACCATTCGATTAATGGCACTACCGCCGCCACCGCCGACGCCAACTACTTTAATTTTTGCAAATGTCTCTATTTCTGGTTTAACTTCAGCCATAAAATTACAATACTATTTTTAATCTTTATTTTGGCATTATTTTATGCCACAAACCTAAAGTTTTATCTAAAATTCCTCCTAAACTTTTTTGTAAATTATTACCGCCACTTGCCTCTCCTTCGGTATGACTACCCCAAATAACTAAACCTAAGGCCGTGGCAAACTCCGGATTTTTCACCTTATCAATCACGACGTTTATATTCTTGGCAGCGCCAAGTGCAGACGGCAAACGTAATTTTTTCTTAGCTGCTTCTACTAAGCCATCCAGTTCTGAACCACCACCAACAAAAATAACTCCCGCTGGTAAAAGACCCGAGCGATCAATCCGTCTAAATTCAGCATCAACTTTTTCAAAAATTTCTTCCACTCGAGCATTAATAATTTCCGCTAAATAGTGGCGAGAAATAGTACTAATATCATCATTAACTTCCTCTTCTTTTACTAACTGACTAATATCAACTTCATCTTTTTTATCTACATCTTCCGGAGTGGCTGTACCATATTCTTGTTTAATACGTTCCGCCAAATTAATAGGGCAACGGAGACCAATAGCAATGTCAGAAGTAATATGTTCGGCACCAATCGGTAAAATAGCGGTATGAATTAAATTACGTTCTTCATAAACCGCTAAAGAAGTAGTGGCTGAACCTAAACTAATCAAAGCGACACCGAGGTCTTTTTGTTTAACACTTAAGACCGCTTCCGCTGCCGCCAGTGGCGCTATTACCAAATCTTCAATTTCTAAACCGGTCCGATAAATTGCTTTTGTTAAATTTTTAATTTGCGTATTAAGTCCCTGAACAATTAAAGTTTCTACTTCCAAACGAATACCGTTCATACCGATCGGATCTTTAACATCCCCCTGATTATCCACTCCAAACTTAATCGGAATAACATGTAAAATTTCGTAATTGACCGGTACGGCTAAAGCCCGCGCTGCTTCAATCGCCCGATTAACATCATTCTCATTAATTTCTCCATCACTGCGACCGACCGCAACAACACCCTTAGAACGTTCACATTTAATATAGGGGTCATTTAAGCTGACCCAAACGCGACTAATAGGAACACCAACCAAACGTTCGGCTTTATCTAAAACCGCTGATATAGAAGAAGTCGTTTCTTCAATACTATTAACCACACCGCGACTAACACCGGCGGTAGGACCAGATACGGCACCAATAATTTGGAGTTCTTCTCCCGCTGGTCCAGCAATTGTTTGCCCGACAACTAAACGAATAGAAGTAGAACCAATATCCAAACCGGCGATGACATTATCTTTCATATATAAAACTTAGCCTAACTAAAACATTCTCTAAACACCTAAAAACAAATTGACTCAATAAGAGATACTATCATTATACAAAATTTATCAAAATTCCACAATTCCCTGTGACAAAATGGGACTATAGCTAATGATATTAGGGAAAAATTAACAGCTTAAGCCTAAAATCCCAAGTACCAAGTGATGATTTGTCTTCCCCAAATTAAAGTTATGATAGCCCCCAAGGCCAAAAACGGCCCTAAAGCTAAACGTGACTGCCATTTTTTTTTACCGCTTATAATTAGAAAAAGTCCAAAAATAGAACCCAAGGTATAAGCCGTTAACATAATTAAAAATAATTGCTTGGGGTCCGGGTAAGCTAATCCTAAAAATACCCCCAACCAAACATCACCTTCCCCCACACCTCGTCGCGCCGTAATAATATATTGGATTAAGAAAAAAGCCGCGCCAACAGCGCCAAACAATAAAAGAGAAATCCAAGAAAAACCTAATACTAAATTAAGTAAGAAAATTACCAACATCATGAACCAAAGCGGTAACATCGGCACTAGCTGCCAACGAAAATCATACACGAAGATAATAATAAGTGTCACAATTAATAACCAATCACGCAACAACTGTAAAGAAAAATTCTGAGTAGTCATATCCAGCTGCCAAGTTAACACAAACAACACTGCCGTTGCCAACTCCACTAAAGGATACTGCCAAGAAATTGTTTTCTGACAACGCCGACAACGACCACCGAGTAAAATAAAACTAAGCAAAGGGATATTATCATACCAAGCAATAGTTTGACGGCAGTGTGGGCAATAAGAGCGTCCACTCAGGCTCTCATCTTTATATAAACGCCAAATCAAACAATTTAAAAAACTGCCAATCACCAAACCAATCACGGCAGCTAAAATAAAAAAATAAAGTTCCATAATAAAAATTAATTAGTTTGTTGATAATGTTGAGCGAGATTGTTTAGTTGTTCTTGAGCACTCGCCGGCGCCAACATCCGTGCCTTTTGTAAATAAACGTCCCCTTGGGTATTATCGCCTTGCTCATAATATAAGGCCGCTAAAGCTAAGGGCCAATTATAGTCAGCGGGGCTACGACTAAAACCATGTTGATTGTATTGAATAGCGGTAACTAAATCACCACGATAATAATAAGTATCGGCAATCTTTTTCAATAAAGTAAAGTCATCGGGATTACTGGCGTAAGAAGCCTGATAATACTTTTCCGCCTGATCATATTCTTTTTTGGCGTCATAAACGGCAGCCATGTTTTTATTGATTAAATATTGATATTTCAAGACTGCCGCCAAATGCTCAACCGGTAAATTGGTGTTAATTATATTCGGTAAATTAATCAAAGCTAAATTATACCGAGCTAAAGCTTGAGTGTTGTCGCCCCGAGCCATAGCTAGATTTCCCTCTTCTATGATAACTAAGGGCCAATGCGGGGATAAGGTTGATACTTGATTCAAATAAAGTTCGGCTAAAGAAAAATTACCTAGGGTCAAATTAATTTTTCCTTTAATAAACAAATTTTTATAACCCCGAGCCGGTAAATAATTATCAACACCGATCAAATAATCTCTGACCGCGCTCCGTGGCGCCAACTCATTAATAGTCGGGTATAAATCATTAAGACTAGAAGCTAACAAATAATCATAAGTCTCTTGATTGGCCGAATTGGTATTTTGTTCTTGCTCATAGGACGACAATTCCAAAATTGTGAAATAATCATGACCAGGCAAAACCTTATAAACGGTATTAAAATAATAATCGGCTACGATAATTTGTGCCAAGCGTCCAATACGCCAAATCACAAAAGCGGCCAAGGCTATAACTATTGTTACGGAAAAAATTATTTTTAAAAATCGTTTTTTAACAATTGGGGGAGAAAAAGTCATCATCGCAGACTTACCACCATAAAAATTTAGCACAACTAAGAGCGCCCAAAAAGACCAAAAATAAACTTCCGCAGCGACAATTTTAAAACTTAAGAGTAAAGATAATAAATAAGCAACTAAACCTAAAGATAAGGCTAAAGATAGGTCGGGTTCACGCTTGTTTTTTATATTCTGCCAAGCCAGACGAAAAAATAAATAATACAAAACTAAGGTTAATAACAAACCGACTAAACCACCACTTAAAAGTTCGTCTAAAATAATATTATGAGCGCGATCGGCCGACTGACCAACGTTGCCATATAAAGCCCAATCACGCCAATAATATCTAATAAAAACTTCCGAGCCGGACTCAGGGCCATAACCAAGCCAAGGGCGGTCAGAAATAGCTCTAAGAGCAGAACTATAAAAATTACGACGTGCTCCCAGGGAACCATAGTCTAAATTTTTTAATTCCTGCAGGCGACCATAAGAAATATAATTTAAAAATCCGGCAGCCCCTAAACTAAAAAAAATAAATATCACTACCGCTATAATTTTGTTACGCCGTGACCAGGCTGATGAAATTAATAAATAAACTAACCACAGAAAAATAGTGAGAAGTAAGGCCCCTAAAGCGCCCCGACTGCCACTGGCCAACAAGCCAAAAAATTGTACTAAGATAACTAAAACCCAGCTTAGACGCCGCCAAGTCAAGGTCTCAGATATAAATAAATAGACGCCTAAAGGCATCACCATTAAAAGCCAAGATGCTAAAAAATTAGGCTGTCCAAAAGTTGATAAGGCGCGTCCGGTCAGATAAGGCGGCTCCGGCCAAGTCAGAAAATCTATATGCAAAATTTGTAAAATAGCATAAAGGGCTACCAAAAAACTAGAAAAAACCATTACTATAACCACTCGGTGCCAATTATCCTTAAAGGGCACCACTCCGTCACGTCGACGATTATTATTAACCGTCAGAATATTGAAAGACAATAAGACAAACCATAAAAAATATAAAAAATAATTAGATAAACCACCCTGCCTTTCCGGCGTACCCAAAAAACTAAGAACGGGGTTAAGAGAATTTAATAAGCTTAAAGCCCCACCGGCTACCAATAAGGCGGGAACTAGCCAATATTTTTTTAACAGTTTAAATAAAAAATTCCAAGCCGGATAATAAAGAATAATTTTTACGACCGTAAGAAATAACAGCGACCAAACTAGAATTTTAAATAAAATACTTTTATTAAGTTCAAAAATACTATAAGTTGGGAAAAGATAAGCAAACCATAAGGGTATTAAAAAAATAACCGATAAATAAACGGTTTCAATTAAGAGATCAAGAACTTCCCGCCCCGACCATTTTTTTGAGAATTGTTGTAATGCCATATTCTAATTATAGCAAAATAAAAAAGCGCCGACCACAGCGCTTTTTTAACTTATTTGATGAGCTCTAATTATTTTTGACGACGGGAAAAGTTGTCCCACATCACGAGAATTGGGCTGGCGAAGAAAATTGAAGTATAAGCGCCGACCGTGACTCCGATAATCATCGCTAAAGTAAAGTCACGAATACTGGCTCCGCCAAAGAAGAAAATTGCAAATAAAGCTAAGAGAACAGTAAAGGAGGTATTAATAGAACGAGATAAAGTTTGATTGACGCTCCGATTAACCGTATCTTCAAAATTTTCCTGGCTCTTAGGTAAATTCTCTCTAATACGATCAAAGACGATAATCGTATCATTAATATCATAACCGATAATGGTCAGAAGAGCCGCAATAAACGGAGTATTAATCTCCACGCCCTGAAAATGTCCCAAAGCCGCAAAAGCTCCCAAAGTAAAGATAATATTATAAGCCAAGGCACTAATAGCTACCAAACCAAATTTCCAAGAAGCGACCGGCCGGGAAACTTTCCGAAAAGTAAGAGTAATATAAAGAATAATCATAATTAACGCCAGAGCGATGGCGTTAAAAGATTTTTGTTTTAATTCTTGACCGATAGAGGGACCAACCGACTCAAATTGTAGCTCTTTAAATTCAACTCCATCCTTCCCGGTCGCTAATTCTTGCAAACCCGTTACCGCCGCTTGATGAGCTTCTTCCGTATTTTCTTGAAAACGAATCAAAACGGAATCAGCTGTCGGCTGAACAACAATTCCCGATAAGTCAGTACTACTTAAAGCACCCTGGACCTCGGTTAAACTCGGCTGATAATTAGTATAACTAACTTCAAGTAAACTACCTCCGGTAAAATCTAGCCCGAGACGCAAACCCCAGGCCACTAAAGCGTAAATGGCAACAGCGAGCGCTATGGCTGCGAAAGATAAAAAGATCTTGCGACTTTGAATGATACGTATCATAAAATTAGTTATTAGTTTTTTCCGTCACAACGGGACTAGCGCCTAAGAGCCAACGGCGATTAGACCAAGACCCCAAGACAATGATAAGTAAAATATGAGTGACAACCATAGCACTAAAGATAGAAATGACTACACCGATAAACAAAGTTGTCCCGAAACCCTGAATAGAGGAGGTTCCAAAAAACATCAAAATTAAACAAGTAAAAATAGTGGAAATATGGCCATCGCGAATAGAAGGCCAAGCTCGTCGCCAACCTTCGTCAACCGCCTGACTAATTGATTTACCGGCCTTAATTTCTTCTCGGGTACGGGCAAAAATCAAAATATGAGCATCAACCGCCATTCCGATAGATAAGATAAAGCCCGCTATACCGGCCAGAGATAAAGTAATCGGCTTTAAAGCAAAGAAGAAAAGTAATGAGCCAAGGACTATAAATAGTAATGCTAAGAGACCATTAAAGACCTTCATTTCACTAAAAATATAAAATATCAGACCAATAATCACAATCATTAATATTAAGGCCAACCACAACGGCAAGGTTTTAAAAATTGCCAGAATAGTCAGACCATAAACAGCTAGAGAGACTACTGCGAGTAAGCCAGGTAAACGATAGTACAGAATCATGAATAAAGACACAAGAAGCAAGCCGATAAGAGCAGCCTGTAAACTGTTATTGATAGACACGGCTCCTAGACTAGCCTCCACGGTTTTCTGAGAAATTAAGTTAATCGGTACCGGTAAAGCACCAGAATTGAGACGTGTCACCAAGAGTTTGGCTTCCTCAATATTAAAATTACCGGAAATAGAAGCTTGTCCGCCTGTAATTTTTTCATTTACATTCGGTGTGTTAATTGGGTAGCCATCTAAAAAGATAGCTACTGGCTTACCAACATTACGAGCGGTGATATCTTCAAATAGTTGTGCCCCTTCACTATCAAATTCCAAAGATACTTCCGGAGAACCATCATTAGGATTAAACTGAACGGAAGCGCGTTTTAAATATTTACCGGTTAATTCCGTATTTTTCCAGCCAGTATTAAGATCAATAGCGGTAGAAGTAACCACCGAGCTAGTAGCTGATACTTCCACAGCAGCGACTTCCTGTTCTTTAAATTCTAAAGTCGGAGTTTCACCAATCATTTTAATAGCCTCTTTTACGTCCTTAACACCGGCTAATTCCGCAATAATACGATATTGTCCGTCTAAAGTTTTATTAACTTGAACAATTGGCTCACTAACGCCAAAAGCATTAACGCGACGCTCAATCACATCACGAACCGAAGCTAAAGCATTATCGCGATCGGCAGAGGGAATATTTTCTACATCAGCCTGATAAACCAAATGTGCTCCTCCCTGCAAATCTAAGCCTAAAGTAAAGGGGATTTCAGTGGCATGGGGCAAAACTACAATATTATTGGTCTTTTCCGCCAATTTATTGACCACAGAGTTATATATATTACCGCCGGAAGCCACACCAACCATGACGGTAAAAACTATAATAAGCCCTAATATCCACCAGGCCTTAGTCCGAGCGGACAATCGGGAAAAATTTTCCATTAATGACATATTGATTATATATACAATATTAAAACGTCTACTTCAAGCCAATTTTGCTTACTGGAGTTATATTAGAATAAGTATTTAGAAAAATCAAGGGGAAATCTTTACAAAAAGCTCTTTTCACCCTATAATAATAAAATAATATTAAATAAATATGCCTCTAATACCAACTGTCATTGAGAAAGAAGGTCAAACTGAGCGAGCTTATGATATCTATTCTCGTCTCTTGCGCGATAGAATTATTTTCCTAGGCGAAGCGATTGATGATCATGTCGCCAATATTGTTATTGCCCAATTTCTCTTCTTGGACGCGGAAAATAAAGATGCCGATATTAAATTTTACATAAATTCACCGGGCGGTTCGGTCTCATCCGGTTTAGCAATTTATGATACAATGCAATATATTAAATCTGATGTATCCACTATTTGTGTGGGCTTAGCCGCTTCTATGGCTTCAGTTCTACTCGCGGCCGGTAAAAAAGGCAAGCGTTTTGCTTTGCCGAACAGCGAAGTTATGATTCATCAAGTTATGGGCGGAGCGGAGGGTCAAGCCTCAGATATTAAAATTCGAGCCGAACATATTTTAAAAATCAAAGATCGCATGAATAAAATTTTAGCTCTCCATAGCGGTCAAAAAATTACTACCGTAGAAAAGGACAGCGACCGTGATAATTTTATGACGGCGGAAGAGGCTCTAAAGTATGGTTTGATTGATAAGGTTATCGGTAAGAAATAAATCACCACTAACAAAAAATTATTTTGATAAAAAACTCCCTGTTATAGGGAGTTTTTGCTATTAAATAATCTAATCCCAGCATAATAATAAACGCGGAGTTATTCCAGAATCAAAGAATTTATCATCATTTGAAAAACGGCAGGATAAAGAACCTGATCACTAATAACCGGTATATAAGAAATAACTAAAACATTATCATAACGATTATCAGTCAAATAAACATTTTTCCCATCCGAACTCTGGGTACCTTCCCAAGTCGCAGTCGTCTTAACATCATTATAAGTCAAAGACTGTCCGGGGAAAGATTCGCTATACCAGTTTAAAATACTAGCTTTATTATAATTAGGCGTTACTACAACTTGGATAAAAGATTCATCAGGGGCAATAAAAAATATTGTAGTGCCATTAGCTGAATCCTGAATCGTCCAATCTTTAGGAGATAATATGGAATATCTAAAACCATCACCACTATAAGAATTTAACTGGAGTTTGTCGTTATCAATCAGAAACCCAGTGCCAATCGGATTATAACCACCACTAATCTCCATACTATCGGAATAAGTATCGTTGTCGGAGTCTGCCGAGGTAGCGGAGGTACCAAAAACTAATTCCTCTTGATCACTCAGACCGTCGCCGTCGCTGTCAAGTAAAATCGGTAAGAGCGGGGCAATGTCCATAATCGGTTCGGTTCCGGTAGCAACGACTTCCGTACTGGTTGAGCCCTCCAGAGAAATATCCTGATTCAAATCCGTAGTGGTACTGATTATATCCATTATGGGGTCAGCACTAGTTGCTATGTTCTCACCAGTATCATCTACAGAAATATCGGGAACAATAATATTAGCATCTTCTGCCGGAATAGAGGCTACTGGTTTAATAATAAAAATATAAGATAAATATACTAATATTCCAATAAAAATAAGACCTCCCATCATAATCAACCAGCCTACAATTTTAAAATTTGCTGGAGATTTTTCGTTTAAAGTGCCTGTCGGCGATACAGAATTATTAGAGACAGACGACTGAGAGAATGATGAGTTATCTGACTCAATGCCATGAAAAGCTGGAGTATTCACGCCACGAGCAATGGTTCCACTTAATCGAACCCCCCGAGGCATATTATGAATAATTAAATCCTGATTAACAGCCGCAGTAATATTATCATTAACCGTAGAATCTGATTTATTTTTTTTCTGACTATTAAACATAAAGTAATCAAGAATAAACTATTACCAAAAAATCAAAATTGCCATTATAACCAATAGAGCAAAGAGCAGAAAAGCTAAAAATAACCATTTTTGAAAATGGCTACTTCCAGTTTGAGGCATAATATGAAGATTTAAGGAAAGATGCTGTTTAATTTTAGAGGGGATCGTCCGCGGCCGAGGTACTTGTTTTTTGTTAAAATTATCATCTAACATAAATTATTGCACCGGCTGTTCAAGGTCGGATAATTTTCCCGGACCATTAGGATTATAGCCCGACTTAACTTCCGCACCATCGGAATAACCATCACCGTCCGTATCCGGATTTAGAGGATTGGTCTGATAAATTTTTACTTCTTCATAGTCCCCTAATTCATCGCTATCCGTATCAGCTATTAAGGGGTTGGTACCAACTACGGCTTCTTCCGCATCAGTCAAGCCGTCAGAATCAGAGTCAACTGGGACTACCGGTACGGTAGAGGTAGGAATATCGTTATTTGGGTCAATAGTATTATCAATCTGATCAATAACGTCAGCATTATTTAAATCGGTATTTATAGCGTCCTGATTTATATCGGTATTTTCAATAGGAACTTCAGGCGCCAGGTCATTGGGAATATCTGTCGCTGTATTATCAGCCGGGATTATAGTATTATCAGTCGTCATGGCAACTTCAGCGGACGGCATTGGTACAAATTTCCTATAAAGTAAGTAGGCGCCCAAAGCTAAAATTAAAACAATAATTACTATGATAGTTATTTTAAACCATTTATCACCACCAGAAGCTGGAGTCTCCTCTGCCTCACTAGTCGGTAAATTTTCTTCCGCATCCAAACCAACTTTTTGTGCAGAAATATCTGAAGTAGCGCCGAGCGGAGCTGAGGAAGTCTTATCGGTTTCAGCAAAAATATCATCAACCGGAGGATTATTTGGCTTATTATTATTTAAATCATTAAACATATAATTATCTTTTTATTGTCTATTAATTATTAATATTTTAATTATAGCTGATTATTCATTTATCGGCAATTTTTGCGGAGGGTTAATAGCGGTCACTGTGGCCGGGTCAGAAACAATATCATCTTTTGTTCTAATAATTTTATAAACAATATTATCACCGCTAGCATCACGAAAGATTTGAACTTGATCTTTAGTGTTAATCCCCATATCAAGCTTCTCTTGCTCACTAAGAAACTGGGGCGTAGTGGAGGTAATAATTCCTGCTGTGCCGTCAGAAGTAGCTGGATCGTTTTTTAGACGAAGCACCAGAACGATAGTAATAATTAAAATTAGAGTCAAGACAGCAATTGTTATAATTTTTTGATTTTTTTTATTCATAAATATAATAATTATTACCAAGTTTTATGAACGAAACAGTGGTTGGTCCAAACGCCACTAAAATACCTACATTTAGTAGTGTTCACTGCTGTAGCGCAACCCGGTACGGCGCAAATTTTTGTATTTACACTAATAGCGATGACGCCCTGAAACCACTGAGACGAACTATTAGGATTATCCTTCATAATACATTCAATATTATTATTAGCATCAACGTTTAGCCTCACCATACAATCAGTGCCTACAGTTAAATATCTATCTTCCGACGCCGGTACCTGGTACCAATATGATCCTGAGGCATCACAACCGGAAGTATCATAAGCGGAACAAGAACTATTACAAACCACATTACCGCTAAAACTTTCCGGTGGCCAATTTAAATAAGTAGAACAATCTTCCGAATAACTACTAGTACAAAAAGTGTTAGTAGCCGTAGATGGACAAGCTACACCACAACCGTTATCAGCGCCGGCACATACACCAGTACAAGAAGGGTTACAAGCGCCACAGCTATTAATATCAAAACCAGAACAATCACTCTTACAAAGAGCGCTGCCAGCATATCCCGGGCCTACTAAGTCAGAACAAAAAATAGACTCACCACTTGTACAGGCACTATTAGCTCCATTATCAGGACAAGTGCCAGTACAGCCATCACTGGCACCGAAACACTTACCGACGCAAGAAGGTGTGCAGGGTAAAGACGCCGCATCACAATCCACTGAACAATTACTATGATTCTCTACATCTTGGCCATTAATTCTCAGCTGACAATAGCCGTCACCGCAATAACCGCCACCATTAATAGGAGATTTATAAATGCAAAGACTGCTATTACAAGCGTATTGCAAATTAACTCTACTGGCGGTAGGGCTAGTTGTTACCCCGCTACTGCCGTCGCAACTCTCTTGACCATTATTAGCTGGGCCACCCCGTCCCTCGGTATTAGGTTGTTGTCTAATACCATCACCACAAAAATTATTTACTTTTAATGAAAATGACTTAGTGATAACTGCACCAAAACTATTAGCAGCCGTCACGTTCACGGTATAAATACCGGGAGCGGAAGAATTTGGCGCCCCGGTGATAACACCTAAATCTTGACTTAAGCCGTTCGGTAAACCACTCGCTACATAATTAATCTCAGATTCCCCTTGCATAGTCGGACCTAAAATACAACTATATTGTTCTCCAACGCGTATCATATCAACACAAGAAAAATTTAAACTAGGAACACTAGCCACTTTTAGAGTAACATTAAAATTTTTAGTGGCTGTTTTATTATAACTGTCAGTAACACTAAACTTATAAGCAAAAACTGTATCGTTATTAACCGTAGCAGGAGAGATATCCCCGTCATATTTAACTTGATATTGACCATTACCCAAATTAATAAAACTTTTTGTTAATCCGGCTAAAATATCAAGGGGGCCCGCTGTTTTTTGGACGCTATAAGCTGTGCTAGGATTGTTAAGACTATTACTGGCAAAGGAAATAACATAACTAAAAGATGAACCCGAATCTAAAGCGTACTCCGTGTTCTCGGCGCTCAAGGAAATGGACGGAGAAATAATAGTAATTGGGGTGGTGGTGCTTAAAATGCCCCCTTGACCATCGTTAATGGATAATCTAAGACTATAAGTACCAGGATCACCGGCAAATGGAGCATAAACTTTTTTCTGATAAGGATTACTGGTATCTTGCAAGACCGGAGGCTGGTTCTGACCACTCGGGCTCTGCCAACTTGACCAGGTCCCGGGACTAGAATTTAAAATTGACCAAGTCAATAAATCTCCTTCGGCATCCGTCGCTTGAATATAACCATTAAAGGGCTGATGAGCTTCAGCCCCTAAAGATTGACTAACTATTGAAGGGGCGGAATTACCTGCTTGCCCGCCAACACTCACTCCCGAAGCAAAAGCACAAGCCGAATCTGCTAAATCAAAAGGTCCAAAAGAATAAGCTAAACTTGGACTACGACTTTCTAAAGTGGCACACAGACTATAATCAGAGCCTTCTGAATCACTAACGTAGGCAAAAGCATAACTATCGGGCGGTAAGGTTAAAGGACCGTTAACAGAACTATAAGCAAAACTTTTAGAATTTTGATCCCAACAAGTTTCTATATCAAAAGAATCAGAAGTAGTTAAACCTAAACGATAAATTTTAAGATTAGAATCAGCGTCATCAGCATTACCCCAAACACCATCGGGATTATATTGCCAATCATTATCCCATTTAATCCTAACAGAATGGCTACCAGCATCTAAATGCCCTAAGTCAACATAAGCTGTTTGCCGTGACTCATTGGGATTAACAGCCGGATTACAAGCTGACCCTTTTAAAACATTATCTACATAAACTAGAAGATGATGTTGAATGCCCGGCTCGGGACAAAAATTTTCTCCGAAAGCAAATAGAGCTGGGGCTGAGCTTAAATCACCATATATCCCGCCAGTGTTATTATTAGCAGTCTCTACCCATAAACGATAATCACCACCATTCATCTGAAAATTATAATCCCAGGTAGCATTATTGCAAGAAGCGGTAGTGACACCACTATTTAAATTACAAGCAGCAGTGGTAGCACTATAATCGCGACCATTTTTAACGGCCAGATCAATTACGCATTTACCCAACTTATTAATCGGGTCAACAAAACTATTACTAACAGCTAAATCCGACAATAACACTTGCTTCCAGCTGGGCCAGACCGACAAGCTATTATTCGTTAAATAAGTTCCAGCCAGTAAAGTCGGGTATCGTTTATTTGTTTGCTTAAAATTATAAAGAGCCCCTCTTATTTCCTCTAAGCGTCCGACACGCTTAATATCACGTGTTATTTTAGCCTTCAAGCCATCGCAGAAAAAATTAGCCGGACAATCAGAATCAGCACTACAATTTTTTAAATTATTTAATACGCAAGACCCCGCTAAAGGTCCGGCTAAAGCACAACTCTGACCGCTACCGCAATCACTGTCGGATTTACAATTCAAAGAAGAAATAGAACAACTGGGGGCGGGACTATTATTCTCTATAATATTATCATTAAACTTCCAGTGAGAAATAATTTGACCGAGAATATCAACCGTTTTTGCTTCAGACTCTTGATTATAAGAAATCAAATAAATATTAGTATAAATGGTGCGAGAAGTTGGATCAATATTAGCGGCATTAACATAAACAGTCCGACCGTCACGAATAGCCTCATAACCATCAACCGTCAGAGCTTGCGGTGAACCGGTAAAATTCTGACTGGTATACCAACGACTGATACTATAATGATTGGGATTAGGGATAATGCGGATGGCAATAGCATCCGGGCTGTTGTCTTGAGCATCAGAGTTATGGGCGACAACCAGAAATGACAAAACTAAAATCAATCCCATCATCATGGCTATTTTTTTAATGCCTTTCATATGCATAGATATTTATATAAATGCTAATGCTATTGTTGAACAACAATAACTATTGAACAAACGCCATTCAAACATTTCCATTCTGCCGATTTAGCACTTTCATTATCACTCGCGTCTAAAGCCGACAAAATAAAATAATGAGGACTACTGGTAGCAAACTGGCTAATCGGAAAACTTAAACTAGTTCCACTAAGTACGGAATCAAATGATTCTCCATAAAAACCGGATTTAATACCGTGATAAAGGCGAGACGTTACGGCCTCTTCGGTATTAGCCGACCACGTAAACTTTAAAGCAGAGGTACTGGCCACCGCTCGAAAGTTAAGCGGAGTGGCCGGTCTTATTCTGTCAATCGGAGTCGCTGTTAATTCATTAGATAATTGACTTTCTGTGCCATTAACAGAGATGACACTAACTTTAAAAATATAGGCCTGTTTATTAGTTAAACCATCAATAACGGTCTGACAGGTATTAACATCGCCAGCCACGCTACAAGCATCACTAGCTTTTACTGTCTTAGATAACATGGTGCCCTGATCAGACATCAAATAGTAAATTTTATAAGAAGCTACTTGATCAGCCTTAGAACGCCAATTAACCTGAACGGTATTACCTGTACTCAGGCTAGTAGCACTTAACAGCTCACCGCCGGAAAGTATTTTTTCACGAAAGAAATAAGATTCTTTCAACACATTCCATAAACATAAACCGTCACCAATGCCATCACCATTTTCATCCTGCCCACAAGGATTATTAGCTGTAGAACAACTGGAACGATCGGTACTACAAATTAAATTAGAACTGACACCGCGGATAATCGCTTCATTAATAATCGCCGGCAAATCATCTAAGGTGCCACTCGCACCGGCATCACGACAATAATAAAACTTATAATTATAATTAACACAATTATTACCCAAAGCATTTTGACAAGTATCAGACCACGGCGACCAAGTGCCGTTAGCAGCTACCGGCGGCCAAGGATTATTACATAAAAATACATAAATATCGGCCGCCTTATTAAAACCATCACCACCAGTATAAACATTACAATTATTAAGACACACGGGGCTGATAAACCTATCCATATTGATAGTGGCCGTAACTTTAGTTAAGGCGTCTGTCTGTCCGGTAGTAGCCGTCACTAACATTTTATTATTTGGTAAACTAATCGCCGAACCTAGGCTAACAATACCAGGGTCCGCTACCTGAAAATCCCAATCCCAAGTATAACCAGCTACCGGTTGTAAAATTTGTCCATCATCACTGTAAGCGTTAGCAGTAAAAACTTTATCACGATCAGAGACAGTGTCAAAAGTAATATTATTGACTCGATCATCTTTTTCGTTTAAATCATTGGCTGTAGTCTTAAACAGATAAGACTCCGGACTAACTTTTACCTCATCAATATTACAAATACCGGAATTACCACTTTGTTCCGATAAGGTAGTAAATTTAATAATATGCGAATTTATGTAATTAACACTATTTAATTGAATTAAATTACCTTCCACATAAGCATTAGTGGCGGGGTCAAGATAACCTAAACCGTTGAAGCCAACAGCCTGCGCACTCAAGACTCCCGTCTTACTATTTAAGGCTTCATCACCTTTAATAACAAAGTAGTAATTAGCAGCGGAAGATAACAAACGTTGCGGCGCAAAACTCAAAATAGCACTATTTGTTTTATTTTCAACAGAAACAGTTCCGGCGACAGAACAGTAAAGTTTATTAGGGTCAGGCACACCCGCCAAGGCGCGAGTGTTCCAACGCTCACCCCAACCTGTAACAAGAACGAACAAATTATCCCAAAGTTTCGCTAACCAATTTTTATTTTTTTGTTCTAAAATATCAACTACCGAATTAGCTTGCGCGACAAAAGAGCCGGCCGGACAAACTCCGTTACCATAATTTCTTTCCTCCAGGAGCAAAACATTATTATCAAAACTAGCCGCACTCATGGCTTCGTTAAAAGTAGCTTGAATCACGGCATTACGACAAACCTTATCGGCCAAATGAGGCGGGTTAGTAGCGGTTATTTCTGGTCGCGCCGTACAACAAGTATCAACGCCACAACCGGTAGTTTCCTTGGCTCCGCATTCATCATCGCTAGAGCAGCCGCAGAATAAACCACGATTAACTCCATCACAATTTCCTTTATCAGCCAAACATTTCCAACCGGTTAACTCATCAATCGTTCCCGGCTGACAGCAACAAGTACCACAGTCCGGACCGGTAGCATTAAAGCTGCCGTCAGACGTAAGACAACTTAAACCAAGATAATTACAGACAGTAGTATCACACGTAGAACTAACAGTAGCGCCGGCGCATGACAATCCGGCTCCACTGGGAGGAGTCCAACATGAACGATCACAAGAACTTATACTACTATAAGTACCAACTTTGATAGGAGTGGAAGTAGCACATAAAGTAGTATCAACAGCATCACAGTCATAATAAGCGCAATAACCCTGGTCAGCGCCGGAACTAATCGCGTCGCCTAAACTACAAACATCGTCAGCGGCATCAATAGTTTTATTGGCATCAAAACAGCAGCGACTATTTTGCCGACAAGTAGCTACACTAGTCAAAGAAGAACAAGGATCATCTTTAACACATTCCGTAATACAATCAGCCTGACCAAAATAAGAACCAATTTTTAAAGGAGTAGAAGTGGCACATTGCGTAATATTCACGGCATCACAATTATAATAAGCGCAATAACCCTGATCGGCACCGGAACTAATTGCACTACCGGAACGACAAGAATCATCTGTTAAATCATCTGTTGCCTTGGAATCAAAACAACAAGCCGTTTGCTGACTGCATTCTTCCGCGGTAGTAAAGGCGGCACAAGAATCATCAGCGCCGGTACCAAAACCAGTATTAAATTTCCATTCAAAGACAGAGGTCGGAATGTCGGATATACAGTCGGTTATGGTATTAACACAACGCCCTTCTTTATAAGTATTAATCGGGCAACAAACCTGAGCCCCACAATCGGCATCCACTTTACATTGCCCGACATTAAAATTAAGTTCATTTCCCGAAGTACTATTATTAACAACCTTAACCGGGCCAGATACAGCTCCAACCGGCACAGCGGTTTCTATCATATCGGCTTGTCCGCTTCTTTTAATAGTACCGGTGGCAATTTTTTCTAAATTAAATTTAACTAGACCTTCACTATTAACACCACCGAAATATTCTCCCCACAAAGTTACCGGCGTAGCGGGCGGACCTCGTTCTGGATCAATTTTACATAAACTAGACTTAAGCGCTAAACTATCATCCGTTTGAAAAGTATTGGGGTTTAATTCTTGCGTATCAATCGTAGTAATACCAATTTTCACTTGAATCGCTTGATAACCGTTACTCAAACCAGTCGGGACTTTAACAATAATCTGATCATCTTTCCAAACCGAATTTAAACATACATCGGGAAAATCATAAGCCGCTTCTAAACTACCAAAATAAACATGATTTAAACCACGCGCGCCACCAAAGCCCTTACCTCTAATAGTAACGTATTGTCCGGCGACACCGGCGGTGGGGTAAAAACTGGAAATAAAAGGGCCGGAGCCGGGTTCTGATTGTTTAGTGAAAAGTAAATAATTACTTTTTTCCGGTTGACCGTTAGAAATATTCTGAACAAAACTGCCAGAATTTCCCGATTTAATATTCGGAATGGTGGAAGTCCCCGTTAAGCCGGCACTATTAATAAACTGCGAGTCTAGTGCTGCGACATTAGTTTGATAATTACCAAAGTAAGCCTCACTAGAATAAAGATTAATACCCTGATAAGCAACTTGAGAACTTAAAACTCCGGCCTGAGGATTAAGATAACATAAACCGGGTCGTGTAATATTATTTTTTTGAAAATCTTCTAAGGCCGGACCATAGTCATTATTTGTCGTGTCAGATTGTCCATCTTGATTAACCACCGCCAAAGGACCGTAGTCGGCACCGCTGGGAATAGCAATAACAATTTGGTTGTCTCGCCAAGTATTAATGCAGGCAATATTTAAAGAGTTCGGTTGACGACCATCAACACTAGTCAAAAGGGTGTGATCTGCTCCGCTAAAGACTACTTTACTGGAAGTAGCAGAATATTCACCAAAGTTCTTACCTAAAATTGTCACAAAATTATCAGTCGCACCGTTTGGCGTCGTCAGATCACATACTTCCGCACAATCATCATCAGTAACACAAGATTTATTTAGATCTTCAGTACAAAAACCACCCACCGGACTGAGTCCGGTAATAACCGGCTGACCGACGCAAGTACAACTATCGGCACTGCAAGATAAATATTCGGAACAGAGATTGTTGTCAGCATCACAAGTGGCGTTAGTCGTATCGGTATCACAAGAATCTCCTAAGGAACCCTTAGGCTTACAAGCGCAGCTATCAGCATCGCAATAATCGTCCGTAGAACAAATTTGGCTTGTTGCCTGACAACCAGGATTAGCACTGCCGTCGCAACTGGAAGGCGTAATTCCTCCGCCGCTGCAATCCGAGCCGACACAAGCACCGAAAGAACCGCCAGTGCAAACCATGGAACCACCACAACCACAAGAAGAAATTTGTCCTTCAAAACAACCGCCGGTGTTAGGGCCAATCGCTCCTCCCAGTTTTGTAATTAAAAAAGTGGCAATAGCCCAAGATGATAAAATAATTACCAATCCGATAACAGCGTTACGTAAAATTTTCTTGGCATCTTCAATTTTTTCTTCATCGCCGGCTGAGCTCATCCAAAGATATCCAGCATAAAGTGTTAAGGAGACAGCAATAATTCCCAGAAAACCTAAGGCGATATTGATAATACGTACCGCCAACTCTCGCGGATCGGCAGTAGCCAAAGATCCATTCAGGCCGTTGGAGACTTCATTTATGCCAAAGCCCTGAGCAAAAGTAAATTGCGCGAACAAGAAAACGCCCAGGAGAATGAAAACACCAACTAGTTGTCGTCCAATTTTTTTCATCATAATTATTGACAATTACCGTCTGCCCCTAACGTGGCGGTGGGACTACCAAAACAACAAGATGGTTGTCCGGCGGTGGAATTACAATCCGGACCGGCGCTAGGCTTATAACAATTTTGATAAATATCTTTTACGCCAGAACCAATCTGAGAAATTAAAGTGACGGACTCACTAAAAGGAGTATGAGAAATTTTAGCGACAGTAATATCCGGCTCTCCGTCTAAAGGCATCACATCTTTATTGTCACTTTCCACCCAATAACCCAAAGGCGAAGGAACAGAGCTTCGCAAATTAATTAATTTATGCTTAACCGTAGAGTCACCACTTTTTACGGTTACTTGTCCGGTACGAAGACTACTATTTAGCATTAAGGTATTAAAAGTAACTTCCACCGGTGTCAATACGCCAACATTCAAACTAGATGGTAGAGGGCTAATAGACGTAATCTTAGGTGAAGTTAAATTAATCTTATCACCAATGTAAAAAGACCACTGATATTTGTCACGAGTCACGGTGCTAGTAGCGGTCGGGTAATTATCATTATAAAAACCCAGAGGTCCTTCCGCCGTCTGGCTACGATCACCGTCAAAGGAATTAGCCGCCGCGTCCACAATACCATCCAAATTACTCAAATTAGCCGTTGGATAATTTTGGCCCAAGGGATTTTGACAAGTTTTATAACCCAAAGTCGTATTCAAACACTGCGTATAAGGACTGTTGGATAAACAGTCAGTATCGCTGTCACAAGATTTTAAATTAGCCGCCACCAAATTTAGTTTTAAATGACTATTAGGGGGCAAACAATAGATTTGTTCACCACAACCATTAACGCCACATTCTTTATCGGAAATAAATTCTAAAGTTTTATAGGCGTTACTGACCATAAATTTACCAGCCAAGTAATCGCCCCGACAAACACCACCTTCACATTTATAAGACAGACATTGTTTGTCCTCACTGCAAACCGCTCCTGCCGGAGTACTAGAGGCACTGGCATTAACTACGCGAATATAGTCAGCCACTTCCGCAGCCGATCCGGAAATCGTAACCGGATTAATCGGTTCACTAAAATTAATTTGAATAACGGAATTCATCGGACGATCGGGTTTATCCTGGGCCTGCTTAAACTCAGACCGATCAGTCCCGCCGCCTAAAGACGTAATGGCTAGAGCGGCAGGGTTTGTAGTGGTCACAACAATATTATTACCGGCCACACCGGCTACTTTAGCTATTAAATGCACCTGATTGCCCGTCCGACTAACATCTACTACGTCACTACCACTTAATTTAGCACGAATATTAACGGCTTGCTGAACAATATTACAAGTTCCTGGTACAAAAATATTATTATTGGCCATGGACCTCGCAAATGTATAAATCTCACTACCAACTGTAAGAGTATCAGCTAATTGTTCAGGATTAATATTAACGGTCCATGAGCTTCCGGCTGGATGACTAACGGCAGTTAAGGTAAGGTAAGTCTTAAAAATTATTTGGCCATCAGAATCAAAATCAGAAACACCCAAAAGATTACCATCATTATCAAAAAGTTGTGCTTTGTCCGGTACGTCAGACGGAACACTTATTTTAAATTGGGGGATACTACCATGATAATCTAAAATAACTGTCGCCGTATTTGGCGCAATATTTATAACACTGGCCGCAGAATATATTGTCGGACAATTATTAACCAATATTTCTCCCTCAGCCGACGAAGCCGGCGTCATTACACCAGATATATCCCCCTCATTATCAGGTAAAGGAAAGATACCCTGCAAGAGTACTTCCGGTGGAGTTAAATCTAAGCGATTACTGACGGCAAAAGACCAATAAAGAAAATCTGACCCACAATTTTTAAACATTGAGGAACCGTCTATCTTCTTCACTTTATTTGTTAAACGTACCGAATAGTCTGTGTTATCATCAGAGGATCCCAAAGGACTTAATGGTGTTAAAATCAAAGTTTTATGATCATTAGACAAATTTAATGAAACATCAAGTGTATTACTATTAGGGCTGGGGCAAGTAGTCGCACAGGCATTTCCTAAATCACTCTTATAAATTTGTACCGCTTCCGGATTAATCTGACGACAAGTCGTGTTATTACAGGTACAAGACACCCCAGCATCATTAACACAAAGACCATCCAAATTTACATCCTCTTTAAAAGTCACCATCAATGAGGTGTTACGCGGTATTTCTTTAGCGCCATTACTCGGATAAAGAGTATCAACTGTACAAGATCCTAAAGCTGCCGCACCGGAGCTAATTCTAATATTATTATTGGCAGGAATATTAGCACCACCGCCGCCACCAATCGCCGCCATTAAACTGGTCAAAACATAAGTAGCAATTGCCCAAGACGAAATAATAATCGCCAAACCAATAATAGCATTACGCAGAATTTTTTTAGCACTATCTATTTTTTCTTCTTCACCGCCGGAAGTAGTCCAAATAAATCCGGCATACATTATTAACACAATCGCAATAACGCCTAAAAAACTCAAAGCAATTTGAATTAGACGACCGACAATCAGGCGTGGGTCGGCGGCAACAGAAAGAGAACCATTTAAAGCATTAGATACCTTATCTATACCAAAATCTTGAGCGAAAGCGATAGAAGGCGACATGAGTAAAATAAAAAAACCGGAAATAATCAAACCAGATAAACCGAAAAATAAAATACAAGGCTTTATTTTTTTCTTCATCATTAAAAAACTAAACTTTTAAAACTGCCCTTTTTATACTATAATATAAATTATTATAACATAAAAACAAAAAAATAAAAAAGGCGTATTGGCAAGTCTATGACCATTGAAAGAATAATAAACAAATTTACGGAAAATCATCCTCAAGAAGACACTACGGCTCTGACTTTGGCTTTTGAATTTGCCGATATGGCTCATCGCGATCAAACTCGTAAAAGTGGTGAACCATATATTCAACATCCTCTTCACACCGCTTATTTATTAGCCAGTATAAAAGCCGACTTATCTACGGTGGCAGCGGGTCTTCTGCATGATGTGCCGGAAGATACCAGCCATAACTTAGAAGAAATTGAATCTCTCTTTGGATCAGAAATTGCCTCTCTGGTAAAAGGGGTAACAAAACTTGGTACACTTAAATATCGCGGCATAGAACGTTATCGTGAAAACCTCAAAAAAATGTTTCTCGCCATGACCAGCGATTTGCGAGTTATTTTTATTAAATTTTGCGATCGTCTTAATAATCTTCGCACAATAGAAAGCCTTACTCCGGAAAAACAACAAAGAATAGCGCGTGAAACTTTAGAAATTTATGCGCCTATTGCCGGTCTGCTCGGTATTAGCCAATTAAAATGGCAAATGGAGGACATGTGTTTTAAGATTCTTTATCCGGACGAATACCATGAGCTGGAATATAAATATGAAGTAGAAAAAAAGGTAGAAAGAAACCGCTTTTTTCAAAAAGTAAAAAATATCATAATACCACGTCTAATCGAGGCCGGTGTTGAGTACGAGTTAGAGGTACGTTTTAAACATCTTTATAGTATCTATCTCAAGATGAAGGAGAAAAAAAGAAAGTTTGACGAAATTTATGACGTGTTTGCCTTGCGTCTTATTGTCCCGACCGTAGATGATTGCTATAAGGCGCTTGGTATTATTCACACTCTCTGGAAACCTAAGTCGCAACGCTTCAAAGACTATATTGCCGTACCAAAACCCAACGGCTATCGCTCGCTCCATACCACCGTTTTCGGCCCCGAGAATAAAGCGGCGGAATTCCAGATCCGCACCCGGGAAATGCACGAAGAAAGTATTTACGGTTTAGCGGCTCATTGGTATTATAAAATGAGACCAGGAGCTAACGCCAGCTACCAGCAACCAAGCTGGGTACAAGAAATAATAGATGTCCAAAAAGAAATCAGTGACACCGATGAATTGGTCAAAAAAATAAAAATGGATATCTTCCATAATCGTATTTTTGTGTTTTCACCAAAAGGCGACGTCTTTGAACTACCGGAAAAAGCGACACCAATTGATTTTGCTTACGCTGTACATACTAATATCGGAAACAAAGCGGCGGGAGCCATTGTTAATGATAAAATTGGCCGTCTTGATCAAGAATTAAAAAATGGTGACTTCGTTGATATTATTATTGAGAAAAAACGCCCTTACCCGAACTTAGCCTGGTTGAAATTTGCTAAAACTAAACGCGCCCGTGATCGCATCAAACAATTTAGTAAAAAATCTACTTTAACCAATATTAAAAGATTTATACCGGGCATTAAAAATTAATATAAATAGTCTAACCACAACAAAACCACGTTTCTCTTAGAAACGTGGTTTTATATATACGAAACAAAAAACTTTTAGCGTTGCATGTTGCTCTCCGGTAATTTACCGGTGCGACGTAAAAATTCATTCTTTTTACGTAAACTTAAACCAATGAGGGCGTGTTTCTTTTGCAAATGCTTAGTAACTTTAGTACCGCGATGCTGACTGGCACGAGCTTTTTCCAAGCGTTTACTGTTTTTCAGCCCCTTCTTAAACTTACGAAGAAAACTTTCAAAACTTTCTCCTGTTTTTCTCTTAAAATCCGCCATATAATCCACTCTCCTTTCTATTATTAACTTTTTTTTCAATTAATTTATCTTTTCTGGCTAAACGTTCTTTAATTTTCTTATAAACCACCGTCTCTTGCGCTCCGGAATCCATATCCCGCATTAAAATAGTTCCATCCATTATCTCTTTGCGACCTAAAATTAGGCTAGTTTTAGCTCTCATCGCTACCGCTTCTTCCAATTGAATTTTTAAACTATCAGAAACGAAGGACTGGCGCACATTGAAACCGGCATGTCTTAATTCATCAAATAACTGCAGGGATTTCAATCGAGCCGGTTCTCCTAATTGAGCAATAAATACAATATCGTCTTCTGCCTCTCCCGTCAAGAGGTTTTTATCTCTAATCCGGGAAAAAGTCCGTTCTAAACCAATAGCCAGGCCAACGGCCGGTGTAGGCTCTCCCCCCATCGCTTCCACCATAGAATCATAGCGACCACCACCAGCTAGAGCTGTTTTACCAAGAATTAAACCATCCTCATTAACCGGCCAGAATTCAAATATAGTATCGTTATAATAATTCAAACCGCGTACCAAGTATGGATTGAAGTTATAAGAAATTCCTAGTTCATCCAAGAATTCTAAAGTCTTAGTAAAATATTCCCGACTTTCAACCGGAAGATAGTCGGCAATTTGCGGCGCTTCAGCGCGCATGGCAATACAAGCCTCCTCTTTACAGTCTAATAGACTTAAACAGTTTTTAGTCATGTTATTCTGGCAAGAACGACAAAGCTTAGAACGGCGACCACGTTCCCGATAAAAAGCCAAAAGTTTAACACAGTATTCACGACGACACTCAGCTATTCCTAGGCTATTAATTTGAACCTGGGTTTTAATTTGTAATTCAGTAAAAAAATTATAAGCCACGGTAATCAAAAGAGCTTCAGCTAATGGTTTGCGATCACCGATAATTTCCATATTAAACTGGGTTGACTCGCGATAATGACCAGTCTGTAGTTTTTCACGACGAAAAATAGGACCAAGAGAATAAATTCTCGCCGCCAGTCCCGTTTCAACCAAATTATTTTCTAAATAAGCACGCACCAATCCTTGAGTAATTTCCGGACGTAAAATCATGCGTTCACTCTTTTCGCCATCAATAGCATAAAACTCATTATCAGCCGACCGACGCGTTGATTTTTTATATAAATCATAGCTCTCAAGAATAGGCGTACTCACCGGAGAAAAACTATAAAGCTTGGCAAATTTTCTGGCCTTCTCCAACAAAGATTCAAAGTACATACCTTCTGGTCCCATCCAGTCTTTCATACCTAAAAGACGGCCAGTCATCTTATCGTTTTTTCGAATGGAGGCGGCAGTCGGGGCCGCACTTATTTTTTTACGACGGGACATATTATAGATAAAATTTTAAAATTAAAGAGATTAATTAAAGAGATTAATTATTATACTGTGGCCAATATTCTTGATTAAAAATTGTTACCTTATTTAAAGGCCAACCACGAAATAAAACTTTACCAGTAATAAAACTACCATTAACCGCACCAAAACTACGAGAATCTTTAGAGGCGCCACGATTATCACCCAAGACAAAATACTCTTGCGGTCCTAAAGTCAACTTAGCTGTGCTTTGATCATAAGTCGGAATATTATCCGATAGATATGTTTCATTAATAACTAGCCCGTCAGGATGGGTGACATTAAAAATAATGACCTGGCCATCTTTAATTTGAACCGACTCGCCCGGCAAAGCTATTATCCTTTTAATAAAATACTCCTGGGGGTCAAGCGGGTAACGAAAAACAATTACTTGACCGCGCGTCGGTGGAGTAAACCTATAACTTATTTCATCAACGATTAAATATTCTTGGTCTTGAAAGGTCGGCTCCATAGAAGCCCCCTTAACATAGAAAGGCTGAATCAAATAGTAGCGTACCGGCAAAATAATAGCTAACGAGATGACTACTATCTTGGTAATCTCCCAAACAAATAAAAAAAATTTTCTCATAATTGATAGGCGACTTAGAATAATTTATTCAACTATAACAAAAAAATGCAAAAAAATCAAATACGACTTTTGTCTGATATTTGGCGAATAAGTCCAGTAGAGAACGGCCTAAGTGCCAGTTAAAGTTGTTAGACCAACGGTCCCGTGAGCCCTAAATGCTTATAACCTAAAGTAGTCACCAAACGACCCCGCGGTGAACGATCCAAAAAGCCCAGTTGCATCAGATAAGGCTCATAAACATTTTCTATCGTATCCATTTCCTCTCCCGTAGAAGCCGCTAAAGTATTCAGACCAACCGGACCGCCCTGAAATTTATTAACAATGGTTTCTAAGATACAACGATCTATTAAGTCTAAGCCCAGTTCATCTACTTCCAACATATGAAAAGCTTCCAGACTATCCTTCACAGAAATTTTGCCATCGCCCTTTACTTCGCAATAATCACGTACTCTTTTAAGTAAACGATTGGCAATACGCGGCGTGCGACGACTACGCTGCGCAATAGCCAGAGCCGCCTCCCCGTCAATTTCTATTCCTAAAATGCGAGCACTGCGTCGCAGAATTTTTTCAATGTCTGCCGTTTCATAAAAATTCAAATGATGAGTAATTCCAAAACGATCACGCAAGGGGGCGGATAATAAACTAGCCATAGTTGTCGCTCCGATAATGGTAAACTTAGGCAAATCCAAACGTAAAGTCCGCGCACTCGGGCCTTTGCCCATAATAATATCCAAGGCGTAGTCTTCCATGGCCGGATATAAAATTTCCTCCACGATTTTTGGTAAGCGATGTATTTCGTCAATAAATAAAATATCCCCCGCTTCCAAATTAGTTAAAATAGCGGCTAAATCACCGCTTTTTTCAATTGCCGGACCGGAGGTCACTCTAATATTCGCTCCTATTTCATTGGCAATCACGTGAGCTAAAGTAGTTTTGCCTAAACCCGGCGCACCATATAATAAAACATGCTCAATCGGTTCACCGCGTTTCTGCGCGGCGGCCACGGTAATCTCCAAATTTTGTTTAATTTTATTTTGACCAATATATTCAGACAAAGTCTTGGGACGCAAAGATAAATCCCAAGCTTCATCGCCTTGGCGTTCAATCGGGCTAATTAAACGATTATTAGTATCGATCATACAATATATATTATACTACATCAGCTAGCCATCGCCCAAATTAGGGCTGACGAAATTCACAAATCTCCCTAAAGTCACAATAGGAACACATATTAGAGGGAGTGGCTGTAAATTCTCGCTTCTTAATAGCGGCAATTTCTTTTATAATACCCTCTCGCAACTTACTAATATCTTTAACCGTAGGGCTAAAAGAAATTTTTTCTCCGCTTTCTAGATAATAGTAGCTTAAAGCACTAACTTTAACTTGCAAAAATTCTTCCAAAAATAATTGATACAAAATAAGTTGGCGCTTATCTTTAAACTCCAGTTTTGTTTTACTGCGTCCGGTTTTATAGTCAATTATTTCCAAACTGCCATCCGCTAATTTATCAACCCGATCAATCGTCCCTTTGACAGAATCACTACCCAATTTAAAAGCAAATTTCTTTTCCAAAAATAAAACATCGGGTGCCATTTGAGTCTGATAGGAAGCCCAAAACTTTTTTAGAGACTCACGGCCCTTTTTTTTATAGTCCTCTCTTTCTTTTTTATCCTGATAACCGTCCGCGCGCCAAAATTCTTCATACAACTCCAATAATCTTTTCTCCGTAAATAAATTATCAGTCGTCTTTTTGGCGGCCGCAGCGTCTAAGCTCGCAAACAAACTATCTTGTAAATTTTTCCTACCGGCCAGTTTTGGTAATAAAAAATTATATAAAGTATTATGCATCACCCGGCCAAAAATTAATGAAGCTTTATCCCCTAAAATAGGGACTTTAAGAATAAAGGCGAATTTATATTGTAAGGGGCAGGTGCTGTAAGCCGCCAATTGAGAAAAAGAAAATTTATCCGGCAAAGGGTAGGTATCAATACTTGCCAAACGAGACGAAATCTCCAGAGCACGTTCGTTACGATGATGTAAATCACGTAAAAACTCATTCTTCTCACTCAAAATTATTTTTGGCAGAGCATTGCTTTCTAAGCCCATCTCCGTAATAAAACGCGATACCTTTTTTTCACGCGCACCACCGTAGTCACGAGCACTAGTTAAATATAAAATATCTTTCGCTCGCGTAGCTGCTACATAAAATAATCTTCGTTCTTCCTCTAAATGCACATCAGCATCATGAATTACTTTTTCTCTCACTAAAGCGTCCGGAATAGAAATTTTTTCACCGCGATTAATGGTAGGAAATTTTTTATCCACCAAATTAACAATAAAGACATAAGGCCATTCCAAGCCCTTGGCACCATGAACCGTAGTAATTTTAACCGTATCATGATCAACAAAATCTAACTTTAAGGCGCCGGTATCTCCAGCGTCCAATTCTAAATTAATGGCCGCCAAAAAATCTTTCAAGCGTAAATCCGCCTCCGCTTCTTCCAATTTTTTTATTTTTTGATAAAACTGATTGAGATAAGAAAATAATTCTATATCACGATCGCGATCCAAACCACTTAATAGGCCGGAGTCATAAGCAAAATGTAAAAGAAGTTTGGTCGGCGGCGTCGTGGCTACTAAAAGCGAGTGAGCGGATATTAAATTTAATAACTTATTAATATTTTTAACGCTAGTTGCACTCAGCCCGGGAATAGCATCAATATTTTTCAAAGCTTCGTACAAAGACCAAACTTTACGCGTCGCCATCTTATTAATGGTAATTAAATCCGAATGCGACACTTTAAATACCGTCATATTCAAAACTCTGAACAAAGCGGCCGATTCATGATAGTTATCCAACAAACGAAAATAAGCGAGAACGTCTAAAATTAAAGGCTTACAATACAGCCCCCGCCAAGACATAAATTGATTAGGAATCTCGTGACGATTTAGTTCTTTGACATAAGCTTCCGCCGTGCTATTAGCTCTAATTAAAATCGCAAAGTCGGACCAATTAACCTTAGTCGGATCCGCCGCTTTTAATTCCATGATAGTTTGCACCACAAAAGATACTTCTTCCTCCGCTGAACTAAAATTTAAAAATTTAACAGCCGCCTCCTGACGTTTTATTTTATTTATTGCTCCTTTCGCCTGTAAAACCTTATCAATTTGTAATTTTACCTCTAAGCGATTAGGATTATTATTTTGAATAAATTTATAAGCCTGGTCCAAAATCTCTTGGCGAGAACGGTAATTCTCAGTTAAAACAATCTCCGGCGCCGTCGGATAATCATCTTTAAACTGCATGATATTAGATAAAGAGGCACCACGAAACTTATAAATTGCCTGGTCATCGTCACCAACTACCACTAAATTATTTTTGGGCGCAGCTAACAGCTTAACTAATTCATATTGAGCCCAGTTAGTATCCTGGAACTCGTCCACCATAATATATTTAAATTGCTTCCGATAAAATTTCAAGATATTCGGTCGTTCTCGAAATAACTTCAGAACATAAACGATTAAATCACCAAAGTCCAAAAAGTTATTATCCAGCAGCAACTGATTATAGGTGTAATAAGCGTCGGCCAGTTCCCTAATTCGGCCAATTTCCATCTCTAATTCTTGCGCTTCCTCTACTGAATCACTGCTCTCAGCTCCTACCCGACTAGACTCCAGCTCATCAGCGTAATGCAAATATTCGGCGGGAGAAATATTTTCATCTTTCAAGCGAGAAAAATGATGCAATAGTTCAGAAATGAATTTAGTCGGATTACCGAGAGGACGATAATAATCTAGTTTAAAGAGAGCTAATTTTTTTTTAATTAGGACCCATTGTTCGGTTTCGTTTAAAATCTTGAAACCGCTATCTAAACCAATATCCAAGCCAAACTCACGTAAAATTCTTTCACCAAAACCATGAAAAGTATTAATCCATAAATCTACATAACCATAAGGCAAAATTTTATCGGCCCGCTCCTCCATTTCTCCCGCCGCTTTCTCCGTAAAAGTTAAAAGCAAAATTTCATCGGTATTAATATGCCGTTTGGTGATTAAATAGGCTAAACGATTAATTAAAACCGTAGTCTTTCCCGTCCCGGCACCAGCCACAATTAACAAGGGCCCCTGATCATGCTTCAGTGCCATTGTTTGTTCCTTATTTAATTGAGGTAAATTCTCCTCAGGCATTTTTGTTGATTTAAAATTTTAAAATCTTTTTTAACTCCGCCGGCTTCGCTTGTCCGATAAGCGCTAAATTTAAACCACGATTTACAAAAATTTTCTTGGCTGTTGCCAATAATTGCGCGGCACTTATTTTTTTAATCGTTCGTAAAAAATCCTGTGGCGTCAACATCTTTTTTCTCAGTATCGCCTGACGAGCGTACCAAGTGGCAATATCATCCGTCGCTTCCATTTGCAATAAAACTTTACCGGCTAATAAATCCTTAGCCCGTTTTAATTCTTTACTGCCCACTTTTTCCCGAGCAATCCTTTTATATTCTGCCAAAATTATTTTTATCGCCGCCTCCGCCTTACCGGTGGGCACGCCGGCCTGGGTCGTTAAATAACCGGAATCGGAATAAAATTCCGCCGAGCTGCGCACACTATAAGCCAAGCCGTTTCTTTCCCGCAAATTAATAAATAAACGTGAACTCATCGATCCCCCCAATATAATTGACAATAACTTAACGCGAAACTCTTCCGCATGACCCACCGGGTAAGCCCGCACTCCCAGTGATAAGTTAATTTGATCAATTTTCTTATGAACAATTTTTAACTGAGGTTTATTTTGTTTTTCTCGTAGTGCCAATTTATCAGCCCAAGCGTTGCGGGGAAACTTAGCAAATATTTCCGCTGCCACCTTTTTATCCGTCGCTTTGAATCCGCCGGCTAAAATTACAAACATGCTTTTACTGCCATACTGCCGAGTAAAATAATTTAAAAAATCTTCTCTAGTAAAACGACGAATATTATCTTTAGTACCAATCGTGTCCCAGCCGGCCGGCGTATCACCGTACAGACATTCCTCAAAAACATCCTCCACGTGTATCATGGGATTATCTTCATACATATTAACCTCTTCTACAATTACACCTCTTTCCCGCTCAATTTCCGCCTCTTCAAATTTAGAATTCAATAACATATCGCCTACAATATGTAGAGCTTTCTTAATTTTAGGGGCCGCTACCTTAACCCAATAACCGGTGTATTCTTTAGAGGTGAAAGCGTTATACTCACTACCAAGAGCATCCAAATTACTAGACAAATCTAAGGCCGTAGGGTGTTGTTTGGTCCCCTTAAAGAACATGTGTTCCAAGAAGTGTGAAATACCATTATCCTGTTTAGTCTCATATTTAGAGCCTGTTTTCACTATCACCAAGATAGTAGCCGTAGGCGAAGCCTTTAACGGCACAGAAATCAGGGGCATTTTGTTTGACAAAAAATCAATTTTATATTTGTTCATAAATAATTAGTTAAATTCAGTAAATATGAGAGGCTTTGACAATCAATCGTGTTTTAAATTTAGCATATCTTTGATATAATTTAAAGCAAGAAACTAAAACATAATTATGTCTTACAAAATTAGCGATCGCAGTCTTGTTTTAAGCCATCCGGTTATAAACAACACCAAACATTATAAAATCCTCAAAATTAGGGATTTACCGGATGAGGATAAACCACGCGAAAAAATAATTAATAATGGTGTTGGCTCTTTAAGTTCGGCTGAATTATTAGCCGTGGTCCTTGGTGTCGGCACCAAAAAAGAGGAAGTGTATTCAATGGCTAATCGTTTACTACGCGAATATGGCGAAAAAGGGATTGCCTATCAAAAAGATCCCAATTTAATTGAAAAAGATTTAAATATTCCCCTCACTAAGGCCTGTCAGATTGTCGCCTGTTTTGAATTAGGTCGTCGTTTTTATCAGAAAAAACCGGGCGCATCTATTACTATCCGCACCGCTCCGCAAGCTTTCGCTCATCTGAAAGATATGGGAAATTTAAACAAAGAACAATTCCGCGGCTTATACTTAAACACGCACTATCAGTTAATTCATGATGAAGTTATTTCTCTGGGAACTTTAGATGCTTCCTTAGTTAGCCCGCGCGAAGTTTTCCGTCCCGCTCTAGAATATTCCGCTGCCGCTATAATTATCGCCCACAATCACCCCTCCGGAGTATTAAAAGCCACCCAAGCCGATGTCGATATTACCAATAAATTAATTGAAGCCGGTAATGTTCTTGATATTGAAATATTAGATCATATTATAATCGCCAAAAATAAATTCTCAAGTATAATTTAAGTAGTCACATCATTAACATCGCTGTCTGTTTATGATTCAAAAATATCAAATTAAAACCTCTGCTCGTTTACTTAAAGATGAAGTCAGCGTCCGCAGACACGTGGCCAGTGATGATTATTTTGGCACCATCGCCACCGTCTTATCCCTTCTTAAACAAGAAATCAAAAAAGACGGCGTTAAAAACGTCGCCCTTCTGAATAAAACTCTCAAAAATTTAGAATCCGATTTAGTCTTTTTACAAAAAAATTATTATATTGGCAAACGACTGAAACAAAATAAAATAACAGCTACAAAAGGCCCAATATCAAAAACAGGAAGATAATGCCAAAGGGTAAACTAATTAGCCAATGATCAAATAACATCAATACTAAAATAGTGGCAAATAAAGCCGGCGCGAAAACTTCACGGCGGTTTTTTGTTATTAAAATAAACAAGAAAGAAACAAAAAATAATACAGTAAAAATACCACTCTCAGCTCCTAATAGCAGAAAAACATTATGAACCGGCTGATAATCCCAAGCCGCTTTTTTTACAGAGGCCTTCTTCTCTAGGGCCAATAAATAATTACCGACCCCGACACCGGTTACCCAATTCTGCGACCACAATTCCTTAGCTTCTTGAACATAGGAAAGACGCTCCGTGACAGATTTATTTTCCAAACGACTGGTCGCCTCTATTCTAACACGACATAAATCTTGATAGGGAATGACAACAATTAAAACCATGACCGCGGAAAAAAACATCAAAACTAAAAATCTGCCGAAGATCCAAGCATCTCTCTTTAGAGCCAAGACCACACAAAGAACTAGCCAGCCGACAATTGTTGCCAGCCAGGCAGCACGAGAAAAGCTAAAGAACAAGGCAAACAAAGCAACAAAATGAAAAATAAATAAAGATAATGACTCCACAACATCACTCTTGCGGCGAATCACTTTTCGACTGGCCAGTAAATAAGCGGAAATAACTAAAGCTACCGCTAAAACTCCACCAAAAATATTGGGATGATCAAAACCGCCATAAGCTCTTAACCAGCGACCGGAGACCGCTTCAACTACAGATGTCCCTAAAGTATTAGGATCATGGAGCGCTAATCCCAAATATTTATTAGCCGGAGCATGTTGAGTTAAAAATTGGTAAATACCAAGAGTAGCTTGCAGAAAAAGACTGGCCAAAAAACTATAAATTATTTTCACTTTATCCACACCAGGGTCATCGCAATCATAAGCGGCATGACCTTCTCTAAGCAAATAAAATAAAGCAATGCCTGATAAAAATAAAACATAAAAATAAAAAGACAACCATTGATCAGAGGCAAAGAAAAAAGAAAACAAGATTCCTAGTTCTAATCCGGCCAAAGTTAACCAAAGAGGAGAGACCGGTTCTTCTTCGCCGCGAAATCGTAATTTATATACAAAAAATTCGATAAGAATTAACAGTAATAAAAAATGACTGAAATATAAAGAAATTTCATTAAAATTTGATGAGGCCGGACGAAGAATTAACTTTGTTTGCCAAAGAAAAGAAAAAACAAAAACATAAAAACTATATTCAATTAATCGCGCTAAATATTTCTTGAATTTTTTTTGCATATTTATCGGCATATTCACGACGCCGATCGTGAATATAAAACTTTAAAACGGAATCATTGACAACTACCCCGTCAGAATTATTAATAGCCGTCCGTAAATACGACGGCATAATTTTTAATTGTAATTTTTTTACAGCCACCTCCAATAAATTACCTAACTTATCCAAAAATTTTATAAAATTATATTGTCTATCTCTATTATACAATAAAACTAAATTATTACGCCAGTAATCAAAATATGGATCGTCACCAATAAGACGTAAATCATGCCAATCCTGGTAATCCGCGGACATATAAAAACTTAAACAAATAGTATCTCGCTTATAACTTGGCGTCGGACGACGATTTAGAATTTTTGCCAGACCGGCGCAATATAAACGACTTAGCCACAAACGTTGCGGAGTGGTAACTACCAGAAAATCAATATCACTGCCATCTCGCAGATTATAAGAGCCTATGACATTACTTAAATATACTTTTTGGACAAATGGAAAAAAACTAAACACTCGAGCAAAGCGACGGGCAATCTTTAATTTTCTCACAAAATAATTATAACGCTGCTGACGAATAGCGATAATAGCAGAGCGACCGGATAAAAAATAAAAACCGTCTTGACTATCTATAACCTTAGCTGATTTTTTTTCTTCCGTTTCTTCATTAAACCCAAGCTCTTTATCCAATAACTTTATAACTTCTGATAATGACGCCCGACCGGCAAAATTTTTTTTAATTTCCCGGGCTGTTAAGGGCCAGTCAAATAAATCAAAGAAAGCAATCGTTTTAATGATTGCCTCTCTTAATTCTAAGTCCGTTAATTTTGTCGCCTCGGTATTTAAGCTCGACATAAAAACTAATTATCTTTAGGACGTTCAATTTTTAAAACCTCAATCTTACTCTCCTTATCAGTAATTTTGGTCACATCTTTATCAATCTTTTTAAATTCGGCGTAGGCATTATTATAATGATTAACAGTTGTCGACATAGCGTTACCTAACTTTTTCATAAACTCATCATAACTACCCATGTGCCGCCCCAATTTTTCAATATTAGCCCGTATTTCCTTAGCTTTTTCTTCAATTTGCATGGCTTTTAAACCCTGTAAAACTGTCTGTAAATAAGCTAAAAATGAAGTCGGAGACACAATAATCACCTTCTTATCACGAAAAGCATATTCAATTAAATCGCGGGTATTAACTTTAACCGTGCCCACAGAATTAACCAATAAATCATAGTAAATAGCCTCCGAAGGGATAAACATAAAAGCAAATTCCAAAGTGCCCTCGGACGGTTTCACATACTTAGCCGTTTCATCAATCCGATTTTTTAAATCCTGCTTAAACTGTTGCTCCAATTTCACGCGTTGTTCTTTATCAGTGGCATTAATTAATTTTTCATAATTTTCCAAAGAGAATTTAGCATCAATCGGAATAATCTTGTCCTTCACAAAAACCACGGCATCAACAATCGTACCATCCTTAAAAGGATACTGCATCTGAAAAGATTTAGGCGGTAATACATTTTTCAAAGTTTCTTCCAAAAAATATTCACCCAACACACCACGTTGTTTGGGATTTTTTAAAATATCTTGTAAATTCTGTAACTGAGCAGAAAAATTTACCACCTGTTTATTAGTTTCATCAAGTTTTGTCAACTTCTCCGTAACGTCGGCGATGAGTTTAGCTGATTGAGAAGTAATATTTTGTACAATCTTGGCGTTCTGTCCAAACTGCGCCTGGTTAGTACGATGTGTTTCAGAAAGTTTTCTGTCTAGCTCTTGTCGTAACTCACTATTCTGTTGCGCTAGTTGACTCAACTTCTCCGATTGTTGAATTAAACGCTCCGATACGGCATCAATTTTTTTATCATCACCAGTTTGGTCTTTACGTAACAACAAAAACAAGATACCGATTACCCCGGCTATTAAGATTACTAACAAAAATATTGCCAAAACATTATCCATATTTAATTCACCTTATTTTTCAACAAATCCCGAATCTCCGTCAACAGCTCTTGTTCCTTAGTCGGAGCAGAGGGAATATTAGGACTAGGCGACTTATTTTCATTTATCACCTGTCGTTTCAACATAACCAAACCCTTAACCATAAAGAAAACCGCTAAAGCAATTATCAAAAAATCTAAAATATTTTGTAAAAAAATACCAATATTGATAACTGAAGCGGCTTGATCGGCACTAGCCGACTTAATAATCCACTGCCAATCGGAAAAATTTACACCACCAAGCAAGAGTCCCAAAGGAGGCATAATAATATCCGCCACCAAAGAAGAAACTATTTTCCCAAAAGCACCGCCAATAATAACAGCTACAGCCAAATCAACCGCATTGCCTTTAACGGCAAAATCTTTAAACTCCTTGATAAATTTTTTCATATTATCAACTATTACTGCGACTAAACCCAGGTAACGCCAGCAACCTGATCGCCCTCAGCTTTAAAGCGCATAATACGAACTCCCTGGGTATCGCGACCCAAAATACTCACTGACTTAAAGGGGGTGCGAATAACTTGTCCTTGTGAAGAAATAACGACAATGTCACGATCGGTCATATTATCCGCATTGACTAGAAAAGCATTAGTTATGTCACCGGTTTTAGTGGTAACTTTAGCGGTCTTAATACCACTACCACCACGACCCTGAACTTTATAGGAACTAAATTCCGTACGTTTACCAAAACCATGCGCCATAATAGTTAAAATCTGATAATTACGTTTTTTCTCTTTATCGGTTTTAGCAACACCCATACCGATGACCGTATCGTCCTTATGTAAGCGAATACCATGTACACCCGCCGCTCCGCGACCCATTTCTCTGACGTCAGTCTCAGCAAATCTAATAGCCTGTCCTTTAGAGGTTACTAAATGAATATGGTCACTGCCGGAAGTCGGTTTTACCCAAATTAATTTATCTTCCCCCTTAATCTTAATAGCAATTAAACCGGAACGACGCACATTAGCAAAAGCATTTAATTCAACTTTTTTAACCAAGCCCTTCTCGGTCGCAAAAAATAAATATTTACTGAATACTGTTTTATCCAAAGGTAAAATAGAAGACACTTGCTCGCCCCCGATTAACTGCAGGAAATTAACAACCGGAGTACCTTTAGCAATACGTGAGGCCGCCGGTATTTCATAAATTTTTAACTGGAAAACGCGCCCCTTAGTTGTAAAGAAGAGCACATCATTATGCGTCTGGGAAGAAAACATAAATTCCACCATATCCTCCTCTTTAGTAGACAAGCCCATCACACCCTTACCGCCGCGAGCCTGAACTTTAAAAGTATCCGGCTCCAAACGTTTAATATAACCATCCCGAGTCATCATCACTACCGTTTCTTCATTAGGAACCAAATCTTCCATACTAAACTCCTTAATACCATGCGCTATCACTTGAGTTCTGCGTTCATCGCCAAATTTTTCCGTTAAGACTTGCAATTCATCTTTAACAATAGAACGTATTTTCGTAACCGACTTTAAAATAGCTTCCAATTCTTTAATTAATTTCTGTTTTTCTTTTAATTCCTCCTCTACTCGTAATTGTTCTAAATTAGCCAAGTTCTGTAAACGCATCTCCAGAATAGCAACCGCCTGACGTTCCGATAATTTAAATTTCTTAATCAAATTAACTTTCGCCACTTCCTTGTCTTTGGAAGCTTTAATAGTTTTAATAACTTCGTCAATGTGTTTTAAAGCAATCATTAAGCCCTCTAAAATATGGGCTCTATCTTTAGCTTTATTTAAGTCAAACATGGTACGACGACGCACCACATCTTCACGATGTTTTATATACTCCTGCAAAATCATCTTCAAGGTCAAGACTTTAGGCTGAATACCGTCCACTAAGGCCAGCATGTTCAAATGAAAAGTTGTCTGCAAGGAAGTGTGTTTATATAAACTATTCAAGACCTTTTTAGGGTAAGAATCTTTTTTCAATTCAATCACAATACGAACGCCATCCTTATCGGACTCATCGCGCAGAGCTTTAATGCCGTCAACTTTTTTGTCCTTAACCAAATTGGCAATTTTTTCAACTAAATCAGCTTTATTAACCTGATAAGGAATTTCGGAAATAATTATGCGCCAGCCACCACTCTTTTCTTCTACCACTTCTGCTCGTCCCCGGACAACAACTCCGCCTTTACCGGTTGCATAAGCATTTTGAATTTCTTTCTGATCATAAATAATTCCTCCCGTCGGAAAATCCGGTCCTTTTACAAATTGCATTAAGTCTTCCACTGAGGCATCGGGATTAGTAATCAAAAGATCAATGGCTCCTGACAACTCTCGCAAATTATGAGGCGGAATATTAGTAGACATACCAACCGCAATACCCATCGTTCCATTAAGAAGTAGATTTGGTAGTTTAGCAGGCAAAAGACGGGGTTCCTGATGACTGCCATCATAATTAGGAATAAAGTCTACAGTGTCTTTTTCAATATCAAATAGCATCTCTTCGGATACAGCTGATAGTTTTGCTTCCGTGTAACGCATAGCGGCCGCGTTATCACCATCCATAGAACCAAAGTTACCCTGACCACGCACCAAAGGATAGCGCATAGAAAAATCTTGAGCCAGACGCACCATAGTATCATAAACAGCCGAATCGCCATGCGGATGATATTTACCCAAAACTTCTCCGACTACAGTAGCTGATTTACGAAATTTAGCGTTAGCCCGCAAACCAATACTCCACATCGCATATAAAATACGGCGATGCACCGGCTTTAAACCATCACGCACATCCGGCAAAGCGCGTGAAACAATAACACTCATGGCATATTCCAAATAAGACTTGCTCATTTCCTCTGTCAAAGGCTGGTCCTGAACCGTGCCATAAACGGTAACTCGACGAGCGTTATTAGACACAGACGGCTCAGCAATATTTTTTTTTGGTTCTTCGGCAGAATCTGATTTAGAAATATCTGATTTGGGCATAAATAGGATTTAAAAATTAATAGGCAATTTGTGTGATTCCTTCACATCCGACCGGAACCTGACAAATTGAAGACATATTATCGTTAGTACCGACTACGGTTGGCATACAATTAATCCAATCCGGACAATTAATATTTTTTATTGGCGTCGCGGGAGGAGGGATATTAACAATCGGAGGAGAAATGATCACCGGAATAATCTCAATACTCGTGGTGCCAGTAGTGCTAGCCACTGTCTGTCTAGCCGTTGCTAATACATCCAATAAAAAATCTTGCCCCTGATTAGCACTGGCTTCTTCTTGGGTATCGGATATTTGATTAAACTGACCGCGCGCCATCGCCATAGTCCGGCTCACATCATTTCTTAAAACTTCCCAAGCACTGGTATCATTAGAATTTTTAGCTGTTTGACTGCTTAAATTCCAAATGTTTTTTAAATTAAAAGACCACAATAAAAATAGACCGAGCGCCAAAACACTGACACTAATTTTCATTAATAATAATTTTTTGTGACTATCACCAAACATGTAATTATCAAACAAATTACTCATGTAAACCATCCAAGTTCACGTCGTATAAAATTTGTTCCGCTACTAAACGATACTGTAAAATTTCCTTATCGGTAAACCAGAGAGGAATCTCTCGCGCCGCATCAGTCACAGGGTCAGAGCAATGAACTAAATTACGAACCGCTCTTTCGTCCAAACTAGCTAAACCGTAAGAATCCAAAGTATAGTCACCCCGAATAGTGCCAGCCTCAGATGACAAGGGCTCAGTTGCTCCCACTAATTTTTTTATAATTCCGACCGCCTGGTTTCCCTCCCAAATCATTGGTACCACCGGTCCCGCCGTCATAAACTTAACTAAAAGGCGAATAATATCTTTACCATATTCAATCGCTTCTTTATCAACTACCATGCCGGCGGCCTGACGTTCAAGTATGGTTCTTTCTCCTTTTTTAATAAACCATTCATCATCTTTATTATAATGCTCCCATAACTGATCTTCAGTGGCCATAGTAATTTTTAAAGCCACCAACTTTAAACCAGTGCTCTCTATACGCTTAATAGTTTCTCCGATTAAACCACGCTGAACGGCATCCGGCTTAAGAATAACTAAAGTTTTTTCTTTTTTATTCATATTATATTTTCACGCAAACGCGATAAGTTAATATTATTAATTTAAATTTAAAATAACTAATTCCATCTCTTCCGCCGGCAAATCTTTCTTGGAAATTTTTAATTTGTCTTCGTAAGTTGGGGTTAAACCGATTTCTTTGATAAATTTATCCACTCCGTCAATGTCTAATTTCAAATCTTTCACTTTATAATGCATCGGGATTACAATACGAGGCTCAATCTGTGCAATTATCTCCATCGCCTTTTTAGCATCCAAAGTATAATTGCCGCCAACAGGAATAAGCAAAATATCGGTGCCGGCTAATTTTTCTATCTGTGTATTATCTAACACATGGCCCAAATCACCTAAATGAGCCACCGAAATATCATCTATCTCTATTCTATAAATAATATTAAAACCACGTTCCGCTCCTTCCTTTTCATCATGATAAGAATCAATGCCCTCAATTAAGACATCTTTAAAGTCATATTCACCGGCACAATCAATTAAAAAAGGGTTGCCGCGCAAAGCGCCAACATTATTATGATCATGGTGTTGATGAGAAACGGTAACTATATCAGCTTCAAAATTTGGAACTTTTAAGCCGACAGCTTTATCAAAAGGATCAGTCACAACAGTGACCCCATCCGTGCCAGTCTTATCCTGTATTTTAAAACAAGACTGTCCTTGCCAAGTAATAATCATATTATAACTGTATTCTATATAAAAAAAGCTTCAAAGCTATATTTATTATAACAAAAGACTAGGGCTCGGTCAACTTAAAAATATTGAAAATAATCGCGAAAAATGACCATTTTTTAGCAATCCCGCCTACGAGCCATCAAAACTTATGGTGCCGTCTAAATCCGTACGTTTAACGATTATTCCCAATGATTTAGCTCTCTCCAGTGTCGCCGGATAAGGGTGCCCAAAACGGTTATCTACCCCCACCGAAATAACTAATAATTGTACTTGCAGAGCCAATAAAAATTCCTCACTGTTGGCGGTTTTAGAGCCATGATGCGAAGCTTTAAAAACATCAACCCATAAATCACACGCAAAGCGATCACAATTTTCTTGATCAGCACTCAGGGCTAAAAGCGCTTGCTCCACTCTATGATTATTGTCACCACTAAATAAAAACTTTTTTCCAGCACAATTTAAATAAATGACTAAAGAATTATTTTGGTCGGCCGGAACTTGTAATAATCTCGGATTTAATAAATTTAAGAAACAATCATCGGAAAAATTAATTTGGGCTGTAGAAATAATCGGCATATCGTTCGCTTGAGAAGCGGCGGCACTCTGTTCTAAGGTATCTAATAGAGCAGAGCTGTAATCTCCCGGCGCGTAAACTAAATTATTGACTTCATAACGTTTTATTATTTCCACCAAACCGCCGATATGATCGGCATGATAATGGCTATAAAAAACATAATCCAAGCGACGCTGATAAAAAGGTAAGTATTCTCCCAAGCGACGTAAAATTATATTATCAGGACCGCCATCAATTAAAATCGTTTGTCCGGACGGTAAACGAATCAGAACTGCGTCACCCTGTCCAATATCTAAAAAATTTACTAGCAATCTTCCTCTCCCCCTCTCACTATATAAAGACAAGCTCCAGACCAACAAAATAGAAAAAATAACTAACAAAATAAACAAGATTAGCCTTATTTTTCTAGTTCTGAACTGTTTTATCAGATTGAATTTTGTCATAGTAATTACCATAACAAACCGGGCCTGAAAAAAAGATAAAAACAAAAACCGCCCTGATTCCGCAGGACGATTTTTGCATAATTTTCAAATTAATATTATTGAACATTAATAAAGTAAAAAATTATTTTATCTTTATTCAACAATAAAAATTATGTTTAATACTTAATTACTTCTTCTTAGCTGTTTTCTTTTTGGCAGTCTTCTTAACCGCTTTTTTTACAGCCTTCTTCACAACCTTCTTTTTAGCGGTTTTTTTCACTACCTTTTTCACGGCCTTCTTAGCCGGTTTTTTGGCAGCTTTCTTTACAACTTTTTTTACAGTTTTTTTCTTAGCCATAGTTATCACCCCCCCTTCTAAATAAATATTACAAAACTTATTTTATGTTTATATTATACAGCTTAGTAAAATATGTAGCAAGTGTTTTTTGTAAATTTTAAAAAAAATTGCCACCCTTAGTCGGTGACAATAAAAATTTTATTTTATTTTTTAAGTTTGGCGAGAAAAAAATTTTCTAATTCAGATATTTTTATTCTTTCTTGTTTCATTGTATCGCGATCGCGCACCGTCACGTCGTCATCTTCTAAACTGGAAAAATCAATTGTTAAACAATAGGGCGTTCCAATTTCATCTTGACGTCGATAACGTTTTCCGATATTACCATTGTCATCAAACTCGCAACGCCAATCTAATTTCAGGTGATCAAAAACGGCCCGCGCTTTTTTAACCAATTCCGGTTTATTCTTTAACAAAGGAAAGACAGCAATCTTGATAGGAGCCAATTTAGGGGCTAATTTAAGGACAATTCGACTTTCCCCGGCTACCTCTTCTTCGCAGTAAGCTTCACATAAAACTGCCAGGAAAGTTCGCCCGACACCAACCGAAGTTTCTACGACGTGAGGAACAAATTTTTCATTGGTCGTCGGATCTAAATAATCAAGCGCCTGACCGGAATGTTTACTATGTTGTTGTAAGTCATAATCACCACGCGCGTGGACACCCTCCAATTCTTTAAAACCAAAAGGAAAATTATATTCAATATCATAAGCTTCTTTAGCATAGAACACTAAGTTCTCATGCTTATGCCATTTTAAATTTTCTGCGGCAATCCCCAAATCCAAATAAAACTGCCAACGATTTTCTTTCCATTCTTCATAATATTTTTTATCGTCACCGGGTTTCACGAAATATTGCATCTCCATTTGTTCAAACTCACGAGTGCGGAAAATAAATTGTCGGGCGGTTATTTCGTTACGAAAAGCTTTACCGATCTGAGCGATACCAAAAGGAATACGAACTCGCGCCGTGTCCATCACATTTTTAAAATTTACATAAATACCCTGGCAAGTTTCACCGCGTAAATATGTCGGTTCTTTACTCCAGTCACCAGTAAAATTTCCTAGGTTAGATTGCACTAGGAGATTAAAATTACGACCAGGGGTAAAATCAGCCGCTCCGCAGTTCGGACATTTTATTTTTTCTTTACTTTTTTCAAAAATACCGTTTATTTCTTCTTCCGACATTTTTTCGTCGGCAAATACTCCCGCTTCTTCCAGCAAAGCGTCCAAACGTAAACGACTATGACACTTACGACATTCCGTTAAAGGGTCGGAAAAACCTTTAACATGACCGGAGGCCTCCCAAACCTTCGGACTCATAAAAATAGCGGAATCCAAACCGACCACATCATCGCGCAACTGTGTCATCGTCCGCCACCAAGTCGCTTTAATATTATTGGCTAATTCCACGCCATAAGGACCAAAATCATAAACGGCGGTAAAGCCATCATAAATTTCCGACGAAGGAAAAACAAAGCCGCGACGCTTGGCTAAAGATACAATCTTCTCCAAACTATTATCATTTTCTTTTTTTTTCATATTATATATACAAAATAAATTACATTTCCTCTAAAGACTCCAATCCTAAAATTTTGAGACCGTTGTTAAGCACTTGACTGACAGTTTTAATTAAAGCCAAACGCGCTATCTTTACTTTTTTCTCGGATTTTAAAATATTAACCTCATGATAATAATCATTGGACATTTGCACCAGCTCAAAAAGATATTTAGCTAACTCGCTGGGATCATAATTAAGACCGGCCTGAGTAATTATTTCCGGATAACGAGCCAACTTTATTAATAAAGCTTTTTCCTTTTCTTCTTTTAACTCTCTATAATCCGGTCGAGGAGTCCAAAAACTAAATTTTTGTTTACGGAGAATACTCTGCAGACGCGCATAAGCATATTCAATATAACAAGCGGTATAACCATCAAAACGCAAAGCTTCTTGAATATTGAAAGTTATAATTTTTTCCGCGCCCACTTTTAGCATTTCAAACTTAATCGTCGCTATCATTAATTTAGAAGCCACTGACTCAATTCGTTTTGCGCTCCAATCAGGATGTCGACGTAGCGTTTCCGCTCGAGACTTTTCTAAAACTTTATCCCGTAAATCTTGATAAGTAATAACCGTACCGGTTCGCGAAGACATCATCCCTTCCGGCAGGGTAACAAAATCATAAGTTAAATGAATAAGCGGCTGCTGATAACCAATAAATTCTAAAATCTTAAATAATTGTTTAAAATAAAGACTTTGGCGAATATCAACGACATAAATTGACTTATCCAGTTTATATCTACCAAATTTAGCAGAGGCTAAGGCTAAATCAGCTACCGGATAAAGAGCTGTGCCGTCAGAACGAATTATCGGTAGCACTCCCAGTTTATATTCTTCCAAATCGGCAATAATTGTTCCCTGACTTCTTTTCAATATCCCATCGGCCAAAAATTTATCCACTAACTTGCGACCCTCGGTAATAAATTCATTCTCATAAAAAATATCAACAAACTTAATACCCAGCTCGCGATAAATGGAAGCAAAATAATCTATGCTCCACTGTCGAGTTTTTTGCCAAGTCTTATAATTTTCTCCCCGCCTAGATTCAATATCTTTCATAATCTGTCCCACCTCCAGTTTTCCGTCTTCATTATCAACCAACAACTTACTGGCCTCAGAATAACAACGCCCCAATAAATAACCCTTAGGCTCTAGCCTTTCGCTATAAACCGGATTGCGTCGCCAATTCCAAATTGTCTTAGCGGTATGAATGCCAAAGTCATTAATATAAGAAACTGGGATAGCCTGATAACCGTTGGCAGCTAATAATTTACTAACCGCATCGCCATAAGAAATATTCCGCAAATGTCCGACATGATATTCTTTGTGAGTATTACCATTAGAATACTCAATCATCACTTTTTGCTTATTGCCGGTTTTATTGACGCCATAATTAGCCCCGCCACTATTAACAGCCTTAATAAGAGTGGCCGCCAAATATGCGGGATCAACAAAAAAATTAAGATAAGGACCAACTGCTTTAATATCAACAAAATAATCTTTCAAGGATGGTTTATCTTTTAAACTAAGTGCTAACTCCTGGGCCAAGGCAACCGGGGTCTGCTTTCTCTCCGCCGCCAAATCAAAACAAGCCAGACTAAAATCTCCCAAGGCTATATTAGGCGGATATGAAAAATGAGGCTGAGCCAACTTCAATTCCGTCGCAATTTTCTGTTTTAAGTCATCCAAACAATACATAAACTCGCATTATAAATAAAATTCCTCTTATTTAATAATCTTAACAAACTGTAATTTACCTCGTTGTAATATTGTATCATCGGCAACATTTATATCTTCTTTCGGATTGGTTATGACCACCGGCCCAGCGTTCTCATCCGCACCGGTCTGAATTTTAACAGCTCCTTGTTCAACTAAACGACGTGCTTCTGTTTTACTGCTCGCTAATTTTGTCGCTACTAACAAATCAACAATATTATATTGCTCTTCAGTCCGACGCCAAGTGTTCATATCTTTAGGCACTTCTTTTTTTTGAATAGTACTAATAAAGTTATCGCGGGCACTAGCGGCCGCTGCCTGACCATGATTAATTTCCGTAATCTCTAGAGCCAGGCGCATTTTTAGGTCACGAGGATTAACCGTATCTTTTTTTAAATCATCCGCCATTTTTTTTATTTCCTTCATCTCAATATTAGTGCAAAGTTCAAAGGCGGCCAGCATAATTCCGTCCGGCCACGCCATTATCTGTCCATACATATTATTAGCCGACTCATTCAAAAACACAATGTTTCCTTCACTCTTGCCCATTTTTTTGCCCTCAGCATCGGTTAACAGTTTCATGGTTAAAACAAATTTTTCTTTTTGCTTAATATCGCGCAGTAAAGAACGTCCACACATCATATTAAACATCTGATCATTACCACCGACTTCTAAGTCCACATCCATAGCGACACTATCATAAGCTTGCACTAGGGGATAGAGGAACTCATGTAGATAAATAGGTTTCTCATCTTTCAACCGTTCTTGGAACATATCGCGTTGAATCATCTGTTGTACAGTAAAATGAGAGGATAGCTCAATTAAATCAGAAAAGTTTAACTTATCTTGCCATTTACTATTATATTCCACGCGGGCCGGATTGGGCCCATCAAACTTTAAGTAAGCCGCGGCTTGTTTTACATAATCTTTAGCGTTATTTAACACTTCCTCTGACGTTAATTTTTGACGAGCCGCTTTTTTATCTGTCGGGTCACCAATCCGACCGGTAAAATCACCAATCAAAAAGATAAGCTCATGACCTAGGGCCTGAAATTGTGCCAATTTATTAAGAGCGATAGCATTACCAATATGAAGAGAGGCGGCGCTGGGATCGTAACCACAATATAAGCGGATTTTATCACCGCTAAGAAGCTTTTTTTCCAGAGCCTGATAACTGGGATAAATTTTTTCCACCCCACGAGTTAACAGTTCAGACACCAAACGCTTATCATTTATTACCTTAGGCATATGCGGGTCTTTATATTTGGTATTAATTAAAAAATTATGTTATAATATTATCAGATTTTTTTAAATTTTTCAATTAATTTCAATTAAATTTATGTTTTCTTATCGTAGCTTATTTCGCCAGGCTTGGGATATATCTTGGCGCCACAAATATCTTTGGTTCTTCGGTATTTTTGCCTCTCTAGCCGCCGGCAGTGGTTCTTGGGAATATCAAATAGTCTCCCGTAACTTGAATCAGGGTATTGTTGACGGCTCTTATATCCGCCTTTATGATATTTTAGCCCTCGGTGAGACTGTAAGAAGCTTCTTCACGGGTTTCATTCATATCTTTAGTTATGACATTTGGACAGTGCTCAGCTTATTAGCAGTAACTATAATTAGCGCTGTTTTTTTAATTTTCTTTATTTGGCTAGCTATTACCTCTCAGGCCGCCCTGGTTAGTGACAGTAAAAAACTTCTAGAAACTAAGAAAAAAGAACCAGTACTCAGTATTCGCAACGGTTTAACAGAAGGACATCGTTATTTCTGGCCACTGCTAGGGCTTAACTTTCTTATTAGAGTAGTAGTAGCTGGAGTGATGTTTCTTGTTAGCCTCCCCTTACTGTTCATGGTGATTAAAGATACGAGCTTATTAGCGACTATCTACACCATTATTTTTATTATTTTTGTTCCCCTGGCAATGGGTTTATCCTTAATGATAAAATATTCTATCGCTTACGAAGTCTTAGATAAACATTCTTTAGTATCTTCTCTGGAACACGGTTGGCATTTATTTAAAAAACATTGGTTAATAAGTGTAGAAGCGGCAATCATTCTCTTCTTAATTAATTTTGTAGCCAGCATGGTTTTAGTAACCTTGCTAGCAATTTTCTTATTACCGCTCTTACTCTTAGGGCTCATATTCCAACTAATCTGGTTAGTGGCCCTGATGATGTTCTTAACTATTGCTATTATCGTATTTTTCGGCGCGTTAATGACAAGCTTCCAGACTGCGGCCTGGACCAACTTATTTTTAAGTCTAAAAAATGGGCGTGGCCTGGCTAAGTTAGAACGAATCTTTAGCCGTCGATCTTAATTATGAGTGACTTTGCTTCCATCTCAAATTTGACTAATCCGACCGATGACGAAGAGAGCGTCGCCGGTCGTTTTACTAAAAAACAAGAAGAAATAAAACTAAAAGAGATTGAAAAACAAGCCAATCAGACGGCCCAAGGTTTAGGATTAGATTATGTTAATCTGGCTACTTTTCCTATCAGTCCAGAAGCTTTAAGTTTGTTAAGCGAAGAACGCGCTCGTGAGATAGGCGCGATTTCTTTTTTCTATGACGGTAAACATATTCGAGTTGCCTGCGTAGAACCTAATGAAGAAATTACCACTGAACTAGCTCGCCTGGGTGATCAATATTTTGCCGATGTTAAACTATACATTATATCTCCCACGAGCCTAATGACCGCTTTAGAAGCCTATAAAAGTTTACCTAAAATAACAAAACTTGATAGTGGCGTTTCAATCGACGAAGCTAGTTTAAATAAGTTTCAAGACGCAATTGATAACTACAAAAGTCTCAATGATAAAATTAACGAGGTAAATATTACTGACGTCGTCACTCTTATTTTAGCCACTACTCTCAAAGTAGGGGGCAGTGATATTCATATTGAGGCGGAAGAAAATGGCGTAGCAGTACGCATTCGTATTGATGGCGTCTTACAAGAAGCAGCCATCATTGACCGAGATAAATGGAGCCGGATAATTTCTCGCTTAAAAATTCTAGCACGAGTAAAAATAAACATTAGTAACACTCCTCAAGACGGACGCTACACCATCTATTTAAAAGACAAAAAAATAGATGTTCGTTGTTCTTTTTTGCCAACTTCTTATGGCGAAAGCGTGGTTATGAGAATTTTAGATTCTTCCTCTACAATTTTAGAGCTAGCCAGTCTTGGTGTCAGGTCAGAAATTATGCCGATTCTAAACAGGGAAATCGCCAAACCAAACGGTTTAATTCTTGGCGTTGGTCCCACCGGTAGCGGCAAGACCACTACTCTTTATTCTATCGTTAATAAGTTAAATAAACCCGGTACTAAAATTATTACTCTGGAAGATCCGATTGAATATCAGCTACCAGGCATTAATCAAAGTCAAATAGATGAAAAACGCGGTTATACTTTCGCGTCCGGTTTGCGATCTCTACTCAGGCAAGATCCCAATATAATTATGGTCGGGGAAATTCGTGATCTAGAAACAGCGGAAATCGCAGTCCAATCTTCTATTACCGGGCATTTAGTTTTATCTTCTCTTCATACCAACGATGCCGCCGGCACTATTCCTCGTTTAGTCGATTTAGGCGTTAAACCATACTTCTTGGTTCCCTCTATTAATGTTGTAATCGGGCAACGTTTAATCCGTAAACTATGTCCCAAGTGCCGACAAGAACATGAACTTGATGTAAATGAAGCAGAACAAGTTAATAAAATTTTAGCAGTCGTATCACCTAAAGCCGGGATTGAAATTCCTTCCATCTTACCGAAAGTTTATACGGCCGGACCGGGTTGTGAACATTGTAATAATATTGGCTATAAGGACCGCACCGGTATTTTTGAAATTTTTACGATGAGTGATAAGATTAAACAGCTGACCGTGGATAATAATTCTTCCTTTAAAATTTTACAGCAAGCTATTGAGGACGGAATGATTACCATGTTACAGGACGGTGTCTTAAAAGCTTTGGATGGCATGACTTCCTTAGAAGAAGTTTATCGCGTCGTCGGTAATTTTGATTATGTTAATGATTTGTATGATGTCGTTATTTCTCAGACTATTGGCCGCGGTGTAAAAATTAAGCCGGAAGAAATGGCAACGGCCGAAAAACTCAGTAAAGATATCTCTCAAGCCGGAGCTACCATTAAAGAAATACCCGTCGGGGAATTAATTTCTCTGATTATGGCCCTTGGTGCTATTAGCGATGCCGGTGATATTCATATTGAGCCAACCGAACATGATGTTAAGGTGCGTTTTCGTATTGATGGAGTAATGCATGATATTTTAAGCTTACCAAAAACCAGTTATCTACAAATTCTCTCGGAAATTAAAATACTGGCCGGTGCGCCAACTAATATTAAGCGAGCTACTTTTGACGGTCGTTTTACTATTTATTTACCGACAAATAAAATTGACTGCCGTCTCTCTATTATCGCTGGCGGTTACGGAGAGACTATCGTTGTGCGTCTATTATCTACTTCCGCCGCTAACTTAGAAATGGCTAAATTAGGTATTACTTCGGTTTCTCTAAAATCTCTAGAGCTGGCCATGAAAAAAACTCGTGGCATTATTCTAACTACCGGACCAACCGGCAGCGGAAAAACAACTACTCTGTATAGCATTCTCAACCAACTTAATAAACCGGATGTAAAAATTATTACAGTAGAAGATCCAATTGAATATCAGCTGGCCGGCGTGATGCAGACGCAAATTGATGAAGAACGCGGTTATACTTTTGCGGCCGCTATGCGTTCCCTGCTGCGACAAAATCCTAACATCATGATGATTGGAGAAATTCGTGATAATGAAACCGCCAAAATTGCTATTGAGGCTGCTCTAACCGGACATTTAGTCTTATCTACTATTCATGCTAATAATGCAGCCGGCGCCATTTCTCGTTTTGTCGGACTCGGCTTAGAGCGTCAAACTTTAGCTAACTCTATAGAATTTACCATCGGCCAACGCTTAGTGCGCCGCCTCTGTCCTGTCTGTAAAAAAGTAGCTAACACTTCTCCAGAAGATTTACAAAAAGTAAAAGATATTTTAGCTAGCATCCAAAATAAAGATGTCTCTATCCCTGATAAAATAGAATTTTATGAACCGGTTGGCTGTGAAAAATGTAGTAATATCGGTTATAAGGGTCGCATTGGTTTATACGAAGCCATTACCATGAGCCCCACCATTCAAAAACTTATTCAAAAAGACGGCATTACCGACTTTGAAATTGAAGAAGCGGCTATCGCCGACGGAACAGTAACCATGTTACAAGATGGCGTCTTAAAAGCCTTAAACGGCGACACCAGTTTAGAGGAAGTCTTCCGAGTAATTTAAATTCTAAAAACATTCTATGGTTAATACTAAATTCTTGACGCGGTTAAAACAAAATTATCGCGATAATGAATCGCAGCGACGACAAATTAACAGTGCTTCCAACAATATTTTATTTGAAGCAAAAAAAACTATTTTTGCCCTACAACGCGATGACCTAAAAGTCGCCAAAATTAAGTTGGCAGACATGGAAAAAAATTTAAAAGATTTAGAAAAACGTTTTGGCGCCGAACGTCTCCGTCGCGAAGGACCGTATCGAGCGGCCGCAGAAGAATATCTGGAAGGGAAAACTTTTTATTTAACAATTACCAATAAAGAAATTACGGCTGTAACAGGACTTACTTTAGATTACGAGGCCTATCTCGGCGGACTATGTGATTTAATCGGTGAGATGGTGCGTTATGCCACTAACCGCGCGGCCGCCGGAAAATTTAACGAAATAGCAAAAATAAAAAAAACGGCGGACGATATTATGTCACAACTAGTTGATTTTGACTTAACCGGATATTTACGAACCAAATATGATCAAGCGCGTGGACACTTGCGTAAACTGGAGCAGATGACCTATGAAATTAAGTTGCGCGGAAAAAAGTAAGTCCGGACTGATTCTACAAAAATTAAAGCGACATTATGTTACTAGCTATAATTTCCGATATTCACGACAACCTGGCTAATCTGGATAAATGTTTAAGCTGGTGCAACAAACAAGACATCAATAAAATTATTTTCTGCGGCGACACCACAACTTTAAACACTTTAAATCACCTCGTCACTAACTTTAGCGGCGAGGTTTTTATGGTTAAAGGAAATGTGGAATTATATGAAGAGCCCGAAATACTAAACGATAAGAATTTCCACTACTACGGATCAAGCGGTCAAATTAATATTGACGGCCTAGAAATAGCCTTCTGCCATGAACCGGAAAAAATCAATAAAATTATTAATAGCAATCAGGCAACACCAAATTTTATTTTTTACGGACACACTCACAAACCTTGGTGGGAAAAAAGAGACGAAATAATTATAAGCAACCCCGGCAATATCTCGGGCACCTGGTATCAGGCCACTTTTGCCACTCTAGATACGATAACGAAGAAACTAGAATTAAAAATATTGGCTGATTTATCATAAAGACCAACTATTTTTGACCATTAAACCGCTAAAGTAAATTAATCTCAACAAAAAAACTTCCGCCAAAACGGAAGTTTTTATAATTCTATAATAAAGCCAGGCTAAATAATTTTCTTTAAATACTGTCCTGTATAGCTTTTAGCTACTTGGGCAATTTGCGGCGGCGTACCCGCCGCTACCAAATTACCTCCCGTCACACCACCTTCCGGCCCCAAGTCTATCACCCAATCCACAGATTTAATAACATCCAAATTATGTTCAATAATCAAAACTGTATTTCCTTGATCAACTAATAAATTAAGAACTTTGAGTAAGCGATCAATATCGGCAAAATGAAGTCCGGTTGTCGGTTCATCTAAAATATATAAAGTCTTGCCGGTCGCCCGACGCGCTAACTCGGTAGCCAGCTTAATACGCTGGGCTTCACCACCGGAAAAAGTTGTCGCGCTTTGTCCCAATTTAATATAACCAAGTCCCACTTCATCCAAAGTCTTCAACTTTTGACTAATAGCAGAGTGCTCCTGAAAAAAATCTTTCGCTTCTTCCACGGTCATATTTAAAACCTCAAAAATATTTTTTTCTTTATACAGTACTTCTAAAACTTTATCCTGAAACTTACGACCGGCACAGACATCGCACTTTAAATAAACATCCGACAAAAACTGCATCTCTACCTTAATAACACCATCGCCGGAACAATTTTCACAACGACCGCCAGGGACGTTAAAAGAAAAATGACCGGCACTAAGACCTTTCACGCGAGCCTCTGGCAATTCTGCAAATAAGTCACGAATATAAGTAAATAAGCCGGTATAAGTGGCGGGATTAGAACGCGGCGTACGACCAATCGGGGACTGATCAATATCAATTACTTTATCAATAAACTCTAAACCTTGAATGGCTTTATGTTCGCCCGGTTCATCTTTAGCACGATAGAATTTACGGCCTAAAGCTTTAGCTAAAATATCACTCATTAAAGTTGATTTACCGGAACCGGAAACGCCGGTAATAGCCACTAACTTGCCCAGAGGAATTTCCACATCAATATTTTTTAAATTATGCTCACTCGCTCCTAATATTTTAATAGCCTGACCATTTCCGGGACGAAATTTATCAGGGACTTTAATCGCTTTTTTCCCGGATAAATAAGCGCCGGTTAAAGAATCAGAACAATTTTTAATATCAGTCGGGGTGCCGGCAAACAAGACATTGCCACCAAAATCACCGGCGCCAGGACCAATATCAATTAGCCAATCGGCCGCCAACATCATCGGTGCGTCATGTTCTACCACTATCACTGTATTGCCGTTATCACGTAATTTTTTTAAAGTAACTATAAGCTTGTCGTTATCGCGCTGATGCAGGCCAATAGACGGTTCATCTAAGACATACAAAACTCCGCTTAAAGTAGAGCCAACTTGAGAGGCTAAACGAATACGCTGGGCTTCGCCACCGGATAAGGTTAAAGCGGGGCGATTCAAAGTTAAGTAATCTAAGCCCACGTTAGACAAAAATTCTAAATTCTTTAAAATCTCTTTAATAATTGACTCCCAAACAAGCGCCGGGGCATTCAAAGTAGCAGCATTTTTCAACCAGTCTTTTAAAACATCGGCTAAATCTTGTAAGCTTTTATTCGTTAGCTCTATAATAGATAGATTATTTATTTTTACCGCCAGTGATTCTTTTTTTAGACGAGCACCCTGACAAGACGGACAGCAAGTCACTCGCATTACTTTTTCAATTTCTTGCTTAACAAAATTTGATTTGGTGTCCTGATACTTATTATCTAAATATGCCAACAAACCGCTAAAACATTCATCGCCCCGTAACAAAAACTGTTTCTGTTCCGGTTTTAAATCCTTCAAGGCCTGGCGCAAACTAAAATCATGGCGTGAAGCCAAGTCCTTCAGTTCCGTTAATAAAGTATTTCCACTCAAGTTAGTATGGGCTAAAGGTTTAATTGCTCCCTCCAAAATACTTAATTTATTATTAAATACTAGCTCTTCGTTAATTTCTAACTTAGTGCCTAATCCACCACAAACGGCACAAGCACCATGCCCGGAATTGAAAGAAAAATCTCTCGGCTCCAATTCCAGATGACGATAATCACAATTAGGACAATTAAAAAACCTCTCTACTTTAGCAAATTTAATTTCTCGACCACGAACTTTCTTGCTAGTCTTTTTTGTCTCAGAGAATTTTTTTAATTTTATACCACAGACCGGACAATAAGGTTGCCCAAGACGAGCATAAAGCAGACGCAAATAATCATAAATTTCTGTAATCGTTCCCACCGTAGAACGAGGATTATGACTAGCCGTCCGCTGATCAATAGAAATAGCCGGTGATAAACCCTCAATCATATCCACATCCGGTTTATCCATCATACCCACAAATTGACGAGCATAAGAAGAAAGAGACTCTACATAACGACGCTGACCCTCGGCATAAACCGTATCAAAAGCTAAAGATGATTTACCGGAACCGGACAGGCCGGTAACGACTACCAATTTATCACGCGGAATATCTAAATTAATATTTTTCAAATTATTGGTACGGGCTCCCTTAATCTTGATGAAATTTTCCAACATAATAATCGTAGTCAAAAAAGTTAGTGGAATCTATTATAGCCGAAAAGTTCAAAAAAAACAAGGCCGACACTAAAGCATCGACCCATCGGCTAACCATAATAGGCTTTATCCTACATAATCGGATAAAAAAATTTTAAAACAACAATTAAAAAACGATCAAGATAATTTGGTTTACGGCTAAGCGCGGAAAATTCTACCGAAGCCTTTTTCCATTGTTCCACAATTCTAACTAAATCAGCCACCAAATCTTTCTGCTGAGAAAAAACTCCCGCCTCTACATTCCAATTAAAAGATAAAATATCCATATTCTGTGAACCTACTACAACTTCTTCGTTATCAATTATCATAATTTTAGCATGATTCATCGTGGGGAGAAGATAAAATTTAACGCCGAATTCTGACAGACGACAGGCATTTAAAAAATTAACTTTGTTCACCGGTTTAACGTCAGTATCATTAGGAATTAAAATCTCCACTTTCACCCCTCGTCGGCAAGCATCATCTAAAACTCCTACTAGCCAACTGGGCGGCAAAAGATAAGGCGTCACAATCGTCACTGATTTATTAGCCTCTAAAATTCTTTTTTTGTAATAATCATTTAAATAATAAATTTTGGCGGTCTGCGGTAAATTATCGGTAATCCAAGCTTTTATTTTTTTAACTAAGGGCTGGCGATAAAACTGTAAAATTGATTCTTTACGTCCCCCCGCCATTTCATAGGAATAAGCAAAAGATCTCAACAAAGGACGAATGATGCCGCCCTCTAATCTAATTTGTAAATCTATCCAATTACGTGTTTCCTCAATAATGTTTACACCACCGGTGAAAGCCACTTGGTTATCAATTACTACAATCTTACGATGAGTACGACGAAACCAGCGACTAAAATATAAAAACTCTACTCCGGCAGTTTTTAATGAATCTACGGCCGTGTTACGCAAAGCTCGGCTGCCATAAATATCAGCTACTACTACGATCTCTAAACCGGCCCGGGACTTATCAGCTAGTAAATGCAGAAAATCATGAGTTGTTTGAGTGTCATCCAGGAGAGTATACATCTCAATATAGATTGACTGGGTGGCGGCACTCATCGACGTAAACATGCTATCCCAAGCACTATGTGAAGTAGTATACAAACGATATTTCATAATTAAGAAATTAATTTCTTCAAAGCCGGTATTAATTTATCCATGGCTTTTTCACCAGCTTTAATCATAGCCTCGGCAGTAGCTTTGGTAAAATATTTAGATAAGCTGCTGTGCTTCTGCCAAAAAGACATATTAGGTTCCACCACTAAATCAGCATCACTTATACTGACTCGTGATAAATTACGTAAAAGAATTAAAGTACCACGCGTTACGGTGTCCGTCACGCCGGTCAAGGGATTAGCAAATTCTTTACTATTATATAAATTAACTCCAATAACAATATCCGCCCCCATTTTGCGAACCAAATTAACCGGGACCGGATTACTCATTCCCCCATCCACTAAAAATTTCTTATTCTGTTCCCAAGCTTGAAAAACTAAAGGAATAGCCGTGCTCGCTCGCACCGCTTCAGCCACCGAACCACTTTTAAAAACATAGGGGTCGGCCGTTGCTAAATCTGTAGCCACAATTTGTAAAGGAATTTTTAAGTCAGCGAAACTGCTGTAATTTAATTTTTTTTCCAAGTACGCCACAAATTTTTGACCGCTAATCAGGCCAGTACGGCCACGGAAATCAAGCAATAAAGATAAATTTTCTTTATGATTATCTATCAAATTACGTTCTAAAACGGTTATATCGCCAAAAACCGCATAATAGGCAGCCACCCAGGCACCGATACTGGCTCCACTTAAATAATCAATGGCGATATCGTGTTTCTCCAAGGAACGGATAACGCCGATATGGGCAAAACCACGATAAGCTCCCGACCCGAGAGCCAAGCCAATTTTTTTACGTTTGGGCATATTATAGAGAAGATTAAGCTACTAAAATTATAGCAAAACTAAAGCCAAACAGCCAGAAAGAGGTTTTAGAATAACTGGATTGAAAAATAAATAAAAAAGCCTAGATTTTTAGTCTAGGCTCCGAAAGTGTATGACGAAAGATTAATTTTGGGTTAAAGCCCATCCATAAATTCAACAAGTAAGCACAACACTGATGCTATGCCAGCATATAAAAAATATAAATAACATAGCCAATATTAAGAATAATGTTAATTATTCTATCAAAATATAAAATATTGACAGTTTTTCCTTCAGAGTATATGCTATAAATAGTTAATATCTTAATCAATTATATGATTAATAAACAATCTTTAGGCAATAAAATTAAGGCTTTAAGAGAATTTGAGGGTATGAGCCAAGAAGATTTGGCTCAAAAAATTAACTTATCAAGAGTTGCTATATCGCAAATTGAACAAGGCCACAGAAGCGTTGATTTTTTAGAGTTGGCCCAAATAGCCGAAGTTTTTAAATTAAAAACTGATTATTTCTTAATTGAAGATGAATTACCAAATATAGAACTAACTAAAAATCAAAAAAAGGTTAATAATTTTGAGCCAAAAAAATTAAAAAACATTATTCTGTATATTCTAGAAAAATGTGCAGGAAAACCAAACGTCGGAGAAACAGTGTTGTATAAATTATTATATTTTATTGATTTTAATAATTTCGAAATCAACAATAAATCGATCTCTGGCTTAAACTATATCCATTTACAATATGGCCCAGCGCCGGTAGCTAACCAATATTCACCAGTTATAGAAGAAATGAGGGCTAATCAAGAACTTAAAATTATTATTCAGGATTATTTTGGCTTAAAAATAAAACGTTATATTAATTTAATTAACCACGAGTTGAATTCTTTATGCACTAAAGAAACCAAAGTTATTGACGATGTTATAGGGTCTCTTTCTAATATGTCTGCCTCACAAATAGAGGAATATTCACATGGCGACGCCCCTTGGCAATTAACCGATGATAAAGAAGTTATTCCGTATAATCTTGTTTTTGAACGTCAAACACCTTACGCCAAAAGAAGCGTTGATGATTTAAGATATTTTAAAATGACGGGAGCTAAAGACGTGTTAAGTCAATTAGGTTCTATCTCTAAAAAAGAATACGATTACTACGAAAATCTATGATGACAAAAGGCGAGATTAGCTTCGGCGATATTGTTTGGGTTGAATTTGATCCTAGTGTCGGACACGAATATCAAAACAAAAGACCAGCCATTGTCGTGCAATCAGATGAACAATTAAAAAAGACTAATTTGGTTACTATAATCCCCCTTACCTCACAAAAAGACAATCGCATGTCTGATGATATTTTAATAGAAGCTGGTGAAGAAAATAATTTAATGTCTGATTCATTGGCTAAAGTATATTGTATAACATCTTTTGATTATATTCGGTTTGAAAAAGTAATAGGAAAAATAAACGAAGAAACGGTGATAAAAATCAAGGATTATTTAAAACGTCATTTTAATTTGTAGAATATTTCTTATAATAATATTTAATAAACTACCGTCGGGCATAGAGCCGGCGGTATCACAACAACACTACAACAAAGTTGTAGTGTTTTTATTATGTAGTCCCTAGGGGAGTTTCGCCTCGTGACGCCTTAACGGCGTCGTTCGTTGTCCTGGACGGACCCGCTAAACGCTCACCAGTTCGCGTTTATCGTCGCTCGATTATTATGCCTCGCTTCGCTCGTCCTAATATCTCGCTCGCCGTCTGTTCGACTCTCCTAGTTGCGAATTAATAACTAAAAAACTCTAACATTCGTTAGAGTTTTTTAGTTAGTAGTCTTAATGTCTGATATTTCAGAAAATTTAATCGAAATTGTTAGGGAAATTGAGAGGTGGGTGGAAATTTTAGGATAAATAAAATTTAACTATTAAAGTTATTTGACCAAATTTTTAAAGCAGAGTATCATATCAATATAAATTGATTATACAACTTTATGAAAGTAAAATGCTGTACAAATAAAAAACTAACCGAGGAGTTTGCTAATCTCGCTAAGTTTTTAAGGATTATCGGTGATGACAACCGCTTAAGAATTTTATGCCTGCTTAAAGACGGGGAACGTTGTGTCTGTGAAATATACCCTAATCTAGATCTATCTCAGAATCTTGTTTCAAGTCATCTAAAAATTATGCTCGATTTTGGATTACTTAAAATTAGACAGGAGTGGAAAAAGAATTATTACTCCATAAATCCAATAATATTTAAAAAATATAATCTATCATTAACTAATTTCTTAAAAAACTATGAATAATCAAATTACTTCAATTCAAGTTTTAGGCTCTGGTTGCCCAACTTGTAAAAAATTGTTTGAATTGACTCAAAAAGCGGTTACCGAGCTGGGCTTAAAAACAGAAGTTGAATATATAACTGATATTCAAAAGATTATTGAGCTTGGAGTGATGTCATCTCCTGTTCTAACTATTAACGGCAAGGTGGCTTTAGTCGGTCAGTTGCCTAGTTTAGACAAAATTAAAGAATTACTTATCTTAAACAATCAACCAAAAATAGAGGAATCTATAAGCAGTTGTTCTTGTGGGGGTAAGTGCTAATTTTTATGTTTTACCCCTTACAATTATTAGCTGACTGGCTAACTTATTCTGTTTTTAATATTTTACCAAAAACACTACTCGCCAGTTCTGTTAACTTTTTTATTTTTGATACCCTAAAAATATTTATTTTACTATTTGTAATTATTTTTATTGTGTCTTTTGTTCGTACTTATTTACCTCCGGAAAAAGTTCGTTTGTTTTTAGCTAAGAAAAATAAATTAACCGGGCATATTTTGGCCTCGCTACTTGGAATAATTACTCCATTCTGTTCTTGTTCGGCCGTCCCTTTATTCTTGGGTTTTGTGGAAGTTGGCGTACCACTGGGCGTCACCTTTTCTTTTTTAATTGCCTCGCCGATGATTAATGAAGTTGCCTTAGTGCTACTTTTTGGTTTATTCGGTTGGAAGATATCATTACTATATATTTTAAGTGGTTTAATCATTGCTATTGTTTCCGGCCTGTTTATTGACCGAATGAAAGTTGAGCATTTAGTAGCTGATTTTGTTTGGCAGAATAAACTAAAAAATAATACAGTCTCGGAAACTAAAATGAGCCAAAAAGAGAGAATGGCTTATGCTTTGAATTATGCTTTGGATATATTTAAGAAGGTTTGGCCGTATATCTTAATTGGCGTCGGTCTTGGCGCCTGGATTCATGGTTATGTTCCGGCTGATTTTCTAGCTCAGTATGCCGGAGCTGATAAATGGTACGCCGTGCCATTAGCTACTTTGATAGGTATTCCCTTATATTCTAACGCCGCCGGAGTAATTCCATTAGTTAGTGCTCTAACTGAAAAAGGCGTAGCAATTGGTACAACCCTGTCCTTCATGATGGCGGTTACGGTGCTATCATTACCGGAATTTATGATTTTAAAAAAAGTCATGAAAACTAAATTGATTATTATTTTTGCCTCCGTTGTTGGAGTGGGGATTATTTTAACGGGATATCTATTTAATTTAATTTTGAAATAAAACTATGAGCAAGAAAGTCGTGATTATTGAGTTAGTGGCCTTTGTTTCTATTGCTGCTCTATTAATAATTTTTGGAGCTTCTAATAACCAGAACACAGGAGCAAAAATCGGTGATAATGTTATAAGAACCGAAGTTGCTAAAGCCGACAAAGTCCAAATATTTACTTTTCATGCAACCCAGCGTTGTACTACTTGCATTGCCATCGGCAAACTATCAGGCGAAACCATTGAAGAATATTATCAAGAAGAATTAAAATCTGGCAAAATTGAAGTCAGGGAAATAAATATTGATTTACCGGAAAATAAAGAGTTAGCTGAAAAATTTCAGGCTAGCGGCTCATCCTTAAAAATTAATGCCATTTATGACGGGCAAGACCATATATCGGAAGATACTGCGGTTTGGCGTTTAACTTCAAATCCGGATCAGTTTAAAAGTTATTTAAAGAATAAAATTGATAATCTCTTAGGTAAATAATATGGAGTTAATTAATAGTCTGATTGATAATTATAATTTGCCGATGCTCACTGCTTTTCTCTTGGGAATTCTAACCTCAATTAGTCCATGCCCTTTAGCCACCAATATTACTGCCGTCGCTTTTATTTCTCAGGACATTAAAACGCCGCGATATACGATTCTTTCCGGGTTAGTTTATACATTAGGACGGAGCATAAGTTATACTTTATTAGCAACGCTAATTTATTCTGGTCTATCGTCTTTTCAAGTTTCTAGCATCTTCCAGGGCTGGGGAGATAAAGTTCTTGGGCCGGTGTTAATAATTATTGGTTTAATAATGTTTAATTTAATTAAAATCAATTTAAAAACTAGTGGCAAAACTGAGAAAATAAAACTGTGGTTATCAGATAAAGGTTATATTGGCTCATTAGCTCTTGGCATGTTATTTGCTTTTGCTTTTTGTCCATATAGTGGAGTTTTATTTTTTGGTGTTCTGATTCCATTAATACTTAAATCATTCAGCGGATTACTTTTACCATCTATTTTTGCTTTAGGAACAGGACTACCGGTGATCATCTTTTCATTTTTGATTGCTTATAGTATGAAAACTGTTAGTCGGGCTTTTCAATCAGTGCAAAAAGTTGAAAAATGGTTACGTTATGGAGTGGCTGCTATATTTATTTTAACAGGTTTTTATTACAGTCAATATTTAATAATATTTTTAGCAAATTTATAAAATAAAATTAATTAAATAATAATTTATGTCCGAACATAATCACCAGCATGCTACTGCATCAAAAAATTTAATTTGGTCAATCGGTATAAATTCAATTATCGTTGTTTTTGAAATCATCTTCGGTCTAATTTCTAGAAGTTTTGCTCTTATTACCGATGCTTTGCATAACGTAACGGATATTGGTTCAATGATTTTGAGTCTTTGGGGCGAAAAGTTAGCCGATAAACCGCAAACCGAAACGAAAACATATGGCTATAAACGAGCCGAAGTTATTATTGCTTTCGTAAATGGTGGAGCACTGTTAGCGATTGTTGGCTTTGTTTTGGTTGGGGCGATAATTCGTATTTTTAAACCAGAGCCAGTATCCGGACTAACGATGATGATTGTTGCTGGTGTAGCTCTTTTCGGTAACGGCGTAGCGACGTATTTATTGCAGAAAGGAGCTGATAAGAATCTAAATTTAAAAAGCGCTTGGTTGCATTCTATGCAAGACGCTTTGTTTTCTTTGGGTGTAGTGGTTAGTGCTATTATAATTTACTTTACTGGCTGGAGTTGGCTTGATCCGATAGTTTCAATTATAATCTCCATCTTTTTATTAAAAGAAATATTTAGTATTTTATTTGAAGCTGTTGATATGATGCTGGATTCTGTCCCTAAAGATTTAAATTTTAGTGACGTTAAGGCCAGCCTCTCGGCTATTTCTGGGGTAATAGAAATTGATGATTTGCATATTTGGCAGACTGGTTCGGCTAATCGTTTTTTAAGCGCTCATTTGATTATTACTGAAGAAGTTAAACAAAATCGTATTAAACTTTTATCTTCTGCCATTGGATTGGTTAGAGAAAAATATAATATCCATCACCCTACAATCCAGATAGTTTCTGAGGAGGAAATTAAAGAGACTAACTTAGAGTGTGAACATTGTAACTAATATTATTGCTTAATAAACACACTCGCCATCTATCCAATTCCCCTAGTTGTGAATACAAATAAAAAGAGGCTCTGTATTAACCGAGCCTCTTTTTCTTTGTAGTCCCTAGGGGAGTACCGCCTCACGACGCCTTAACGGCGTCGTTCGTTGTCCTGGACGGACCCGCTAAACGCTCACCAGTTCGCGTTTATCGTCGCTCGATTATTATGCCTCGCTTCGCTCGTCCTAATATCTCGCTCGCCGTCTGTTCGACTCTCCTAGTTGCGAATTAATAACTAAAAAACTCTAACATTCGTTAGAGCTTTTTAGTTAGTAGTCCCTAGGGGAGTACCGCCTCACGACGCCTTAACGGCGTCGTTCGTTGTCCTGGACGGACCCGCTAAACGCTCACCAGTTCGCGTTTATCGTCGCTCGATTATTATGCCTCGCTTCGCTCGTCCTAATATCTCGCTCGCCGTCTGTTCGACTCTCCTAGTTGCGAATTAATAACTAAAAAACTCTAACATTCGTTAGAGCTTTTTAGTTAGTAGTCCCTAGGGGAGTCGAACCCCTGTTGCCAGGATGAAAGCCTGGCGTCCTAACCGTTAGACGAAGGGACCAAAAACAAAATAAAATTAGAAAAAAATAAAAATCTAAACACTTAGATTCAAATTTATTTTATAGATAAAGCACTATTATGTCAAGAAAAATAGTTTGTCTTTTTCTTAAAATCACTTACAATGATAGATATGTATATACTTGCAATAGAAAGTAGTTGCGATGAAACAGCCGCCTCGGTTATTAAGGGTAATCCCGCAACCGGACGTCTATTGGTTTTGTCTAATGTAATATCTTCACAAATAGAAATACATAAAAAATATGGCGGCGTGGTGCCGGAAATTGCGGCGCGAGAACACGTCTTAAATGTCTTACCGGTAATCAATGAGGCTTTGGCCAAAGCCAAAATTAAAGCCAAACAATTAGATTACTTAGCTGTTACTAAAGGCCCCGGCCTCATCACCTCTCTAATAACCGGCCTGGAAACAGTCCGCGCTTTATCATTCGCCTGGGAAAAACCAATTATAGAAGTAAACCATTTAAACGGACACATGTACTCTAACTTTATTAAACCCGCCTCCCCGATTAAATTCCCAGCCTTATCTCTGATTGTCTCAGGCGGACATACTATGTTAATTATTTTAAATAAAGATCATAAAATAAAAATCATTGGTGATACTCGTGATGATGCAGCCGGAGAAGCTTACGATAAAGCCGCTAAAATGATGGGCCTAGACTATCCGGGCGGACCGGCCATTGCTAAATATGCGGCAGAATATAAGAAAAGTAAAAAAATTAGCACAATTACCCTACCTAGACCGATGTTAAATTCCGCAGATTTTGATTTTTCCTTTTCCGGGTTAAAGACCGCTCTATTATATCAACTACAAAAAGATAAAAATTGGCGGAAAAGAATTTCAGAATATTGCTATGCCTACCAAGAAGCAATTATTGATATTTTAAGCTATAAAACCATAAAAGCTGCCAAACAATATAGTATAAAAACCATAATGATGGCCGGAGGTGTTAGTGCCAATCTAGAATTACGTCAAAAATTAGCTAAAAACATTAAAAAAGAACTACCAAATACTAACTTTCTGGTTCCCGACCACGAATATACGACCGATAACGCTGCCATGATCTCGGCTGCTGCTTTTTATAAGATAAAGAAGTCTAAAGCAATATCTTTCCGTAACTTAAAAGTGAACTCTAGTTTACAACTTAAATAATATAAGATAGAATTGCTAGTGTTAGTTAAATATGGCTCGATGGCGAAGTGGTAACGCTGCGGTCTGCAAAACCGCGATGCGTGGGTTCGATTCCCACTCGAGCCTCAAGATTAAAACTTCCGTAAGGTTGTTTTTTTGTAAAAATCTGTGGATAACCTGTGTTTTGTGTGTATAAAAATAAATTTTAAGTCTAAACTAACCTGGACTTAAAATAAAAAATATCCAATATTTTCACTAATATAAAAGAAAAACATAATTATTGGCTAATTTAAGTCCAAGCTAATTGACCCCTATATGTAAAAGTGCTATAATATCTATAGGTTCATTAACTAGCTTTTGACTCATTGCCTGCGCTAACAAGGTAAGATTTAAAAATTGAGCAAACTACTCGTGCTAATATTTATAAATAATCAAATAAAATTATTTAAAATTAGCAAAAATAATTAAAAAAAATTAAGTTTGCTAGAAGCTGGTAAGAATAGCACTTTAAGTTAGCAAAGAGCTAAGTATCCCTGATTAATAACGCAAAATGCTTGTCATTATTAGGGATGAGGCTCAGACGGTGCCCATAAATCATTACTATCATTTTATGATAAATCGGCCCATCTGGGCCTCGTTTTGTTTTTGGGCTATTTTGTAATTTTTAAAAAATGTAATATTAGCCAAATTTTATAAATTGTTTGTCAAAGGGAATAATTACCGCTATAATCGGAATAATTATTATGTCCTGTTTAAAAGGAAAATTTTAATTATATGTCGCTATCAATAGCTATCGTTGGTCTGCCAAATGTGGGGAAATCCACTCTGTTTAATATTCTCACAAAAAAAAGTGTAGAAGCGGCTAATTATCCCTTTTGCACCATCGATCCAAACATTGGGATTGTTAAGGTTCCGGATTTCCGTCTAGATAGATTAGCGGCTGTCTCAAAGCCGGCGAAAATTATTAATACCACTATTGAATTCGTAGATATTGCCGGATTAGTGGCCGGAGCTCACAAAGGAGAAGGCTTGGGTAATAAGTTTTTGTCTCATATTAGGGAGTGTGATGCTATTTGTGAGGTAGTAAGGGATTTTAAAGATGAAAATGTTATTCATGTCCAGGGGCGAGTTGATCCTTCTGGCGATAAAGAAACTATTAACTTAGAACTAATCTTTGCCGACCTGGCAACCGTGGAAAAAAGTTTAGAAAAAAACAAGCGAGATGCTAAAAGCGGGGATAAGGAAATTATACATAATACTCAAATATTAGAGAAAATATATGAAGCTTTAGCGGCTGGGAAAGCGGTGCGAGAGCTCAGTTTTTCCGAGGATGACCAAATTTTTGTAAAAACCCTGAATTTATTAAGTATAAAACCCATTATTTACTTATTAAATATTGATGAAAACCATAGTGACGATGTTCTGTCCGGAACGAATGACCTAGTTATAAAGGTTAATGTTCAATTAGAGCAAGAAATTGCTAGTTTACCGGAAGAAGAACAGGCGGAATATATTAAAGAATTAGGTTTAGAGCAAAGCGGTCTGGATAAACTTATTCAAAGTGCTTACAAAATATTGGGTTTGGAAACATTTTTCACAACCGGAGCGGATGAAACTCGGGCTTGGACCATAAAGAAGGGCGCCAAAGCCCCCCAAGCGGCCGGAGAAATACATACCGACTTCATTAAAGGTTTTATACGAGCGGAAGTCATTAACTGGGAGAAATTTGTGGAATGCGGTAGCGAAACTAAAGCAAAAGAACTCGGTCTAATTAGAACCGAGGGGAAGGAATATATCTTTCAAGATGGAGATGTTGCCAACTTCCTAGTCAATAAATAAACAGCTACTAAAAAAGACTGCCATCCAGTCTTTTTTTATTGAGATTAAAATTTTTAAAGTTTTTCCAGAACTATTACCTCCCTATAAACTTTCTGGGAAGGACGGCCATAGACAATAGTATCGCGATTAGTTTGTTTAACAAACTCACTGCCCGCTAAATCCTGACTCACCATATTTAAAATTTTAAAACCATCATAATCCGGATTCAAGGGATGCTCGCCATAAAACATTGGCCACACCATAACAACCCGCCCCCCCGGTAACAAGACTTTAAGAAATTCTGCTATAGCAGCCGAATATAACTCTTCCAAATTTTTTATTACCGATCCAAAAGAAATCCGACCGCGCTGCGGGCCTAAATAAGGTTCAGTAATTATCGCATCAACCGATTCCGCTTTGATAAATTTGGATAAATCCAAAACATTTTTCACAAACAATTTCAATTTAAAATCATTCACTTTATATAATTCTTTAGTCCAGCTAATATTTTTTCTGGTATTATCTATAGCATTAAAAGCCACGTCAGAAGCAAACATGTTTTTATAACCCATCAATATTGCCTCACTTAAAATAGTGCCTGAGCCACAAAAAGGGTCCATAATTACAGCGTTTTCCGGTACTTGTGCCAAGTTTATCATTATCTGCGCTAACTTAGGTGGTAACATACCAGAGTGATCATCACGAGCCGGACGACCATAGTCACGCAAAGATAAATCTTTAAAAGCTTGTACGGCTAATGTTTCCGCAATAATAATATTCTCATCATCGCTTGCTAAAATAATCTCTATCCCGCGTTTCAATAATTTATTTTGTGTAATAACCACACTAGATAAAGTTTTTTCACGACTAGTGACAAAGCGAGAACTAATTTTTTTCTCACTAAAATATTTTTTTAACTTTAGTCCTAAATCTTGTTTATTAAAACCGCGACGACCATAATCTGACAAGCCAAAATTAAATTTTCCTTCCGCGGCCTGTTCTTTTCTCTTTAAAGCTAGGATATTAATAGCGGACTGTAGTTCGGCGCCATTGCCAGCTTTTATTTCCGCTTCTACACGCCCAATTTTAATAATACCACCTAAACGTAAAATTAGTTCAGTGATATTAAGTTCTTGCTCGCTCTCCGCTACTAAAAAATCAACCGCTAATAAACGGAGATTTTTAAGATTCAGAACAGCGCCTAGTTCAGCGACCGATAAAGCGGCATTAGTTCCTAAAACAAAGAAATATTTCATGCTTCTATCATATATTAATATATGAACAACAGCAACTCCCGAACAAAATTCACCCTTGCAATTTTTAAGGCTTCGTGATAAATTAAATTCATAAATTAATATTTAATATATCTTTCCCATATCGTGGCTTCGGCCAAGATAATTCTGCTAATACTAGGGCAGAATTAAAGGTATTCTTATGACCCAAGTCAAACGGAATACTTGGGATTTTATTTAAAAAGGGGCTTTTAACAAATTATTTAGAAATATTTTAAATAATTTTTAACTGCCATCTTATATAATAACTATGTCAAAAACTAAGTCAGTAGCAGCTAAACACTACGAAATCTTATTCATCCTCCCTAACAAGTTTACGGACGATGAAGCTAAAAAAGTCACCGAACAGGTAGAAGAAAAAATCGTGGCCGTCAGCGGAAAGATTACCCATCGTGAATACTGGGGTAAAAAGCGCTTAGCCTATAAAATCAAAGGCAATGCTTTTGGTTATTATGCTCTCTTGGAATTTGACCTAGAAGGGATTTACTTGGCCAAAATCAACCAAGAATTACGTTTATTCACAGAAGTTCTACGCCATCAAATAGTAGTAAAGAAACCTAAGACTGAAGAACAGTTGGCAAAAGAACAGAAAATTCGCGTTAAAATTGCTTCTAAGAAGGCCGCGGAAGTAAGACAGGAACAGGAAGAAAAAAATAAAAGTGCGGAAACTTCTTCTCCGTCCGATAAAAAAGAAGACAAGAGAACTAAGTTAAAGGATTTGGACGATAAACTGGATGATATTTTGAGTGCCAGCGATTTAATTAAATAATTAATTCGGCTCATATTGAGCTTAGCCAAAATATATGAATTTAAATAAAGCTATGATCATCGGTAATTTGACCCGTGATCCTGAATTAAGAAATACCCCCTCCGGCCAGAGCGTTGTATCTTTCTCCGTTGCCACTAATTTAATCTGGACCGACCAAAGTGGCCAACAGCAGAAAAAAACTGAATTCCATAATATTGTCGCTTGGCGTAAGCTAGCCGACATCTGCGCTAAATATTTAAAGAAGGGTGCTAAAGTTTACATTGAAGGTCGCCTACAGACCACGGACTGGACTGGACAAGATAGCGTAAAACGCTATCGGACAGAAATCGTAGCCGATAACATGATTATGTTAGACGGTCGTGGTGGCAGTCCCCTGGGTGGCGGAAACTATGATAATGGAAAAACCAATAATTCCGAAGAAGCTGTTATAGAAGTTCCGGAAGAACCAAGCGGAGACGAAGAAATCCGAGTTGAAAATATTCCCTTCTAAAATACCAAAATAAATTATAAAATTATGAAAACCAAACAAGTAAAAAAATGTTATTTCTGTGCCAATAACTTGGAAGTAGACTATAAAGATACTCGCACTCTACGTAAGTTTGTGAACTTCTTTATGAAAATTCTACCAGGCTCTCGTACTGGCGTTTGCGCTTGGCACCAAAGAAAATTATCTGAGGCCATTAAGCGTTCTCGCGTTATGGCTCTCTTGGCTGCTACTCACAAATAATTAGCACTTATGTTAAATTTTAATGAAATAAAAACCGGACGTGTCATTAAAGTAAGCGATCAGCCATTTATTATTATCAAGACCGATCATCATAAAATGGGTCGCGGTGGAGCCGTCTTAAAAATAAAATGTCGCAATCTTATCAATGGTAGTATTTTAGAACAAACCTACCAAGGGGCGGAAAAAGCGGAAGAAGCTGCTACGGAAACCAAGAAAGCTAATTTCATGTATAAGGATAAGGATGAAGCTTATTTCATGGATAACGCCAGCTATGAACAATTCGGTCTAGCCATTGAAGATATTGGTGATTCTGCCAGATTTCTTAAAGAAGGCGTAGACGTTGATGTTCTGTATTTTGAAGATCGCCCGGTATCTGTTAGCCTGCCCATTAAAATGGACTTTAAAGTTACGAGTGCTCCTCCCGGAGTGAAAGGAAATTCCGCTGGTAATGTTAACAAAACGGTAGAAATAGAAACTGGCGCACAAATTAGTGTTCCTATGTTTATTAACGAAGGGGATATAATTCGCATTAACACCGATACGGGTGAATATGTAGAAAGAGCTAACTAAAAAAACATAAAAAGTCACCGCCGACTAAGACGGTGATTTTTTATTTCTCCGAAAGCGCCTTTCTTTGTCTGTTTAAGATGCTAATGATATAATAATAATAAGTAAAAACTACTTAATATGCTAATAGCTATCGCTATTTTTACAGTTTTATTCTTTATACTCACCCTCCGCAAGCCGGACTGGGCCTTATTATTATTGATTGCTTCTTTGCCCGCTTACTTGATTAGATTTAATATTCAAGGTCTACCGTTGACGCTTCTGGAAGTAATGATTTTAATCAGTTTCGCGACTTGGGTGTTGAGAGATGCTCTGCCGCACATTAAGACTTGGATAAAAAATAAAGAGCTGAGAGAATCCTATCCTTTTGCTTGGGAAATAATTGCTCTACTTATAATTTCTTGGATTGCCGTGGGAGTATCCGGTTGGAGTATGGGAGCTTGGGGTATTTGGAAAGCATATTTTTTTGAACCGCTATTAGTCTTTATTCTCATCTTTAATATTTTTAAACATAAAAAGGATTTACTAAAAATTTTCTGGGCTTTTTTAATTTCTGCTTTGGCAGTAGCTCTGTTTGCTGTTTGGCAACAAGTTACTGGGCTCTATATAGATAATCCTTTTTGGGCGGCAGAAGCCACACGTCGGGTAGTATCTTTTTTTGGATTTCCTAACGCCATTGGCCTCTACTTAGCACCTTTAACAATGGTGCTTGCCGGCTGGTTAGTTTTTATACATCTATCTAAACCCAGGGAAGGCACTTTCCAACAAATCATAATTGCTGTAACAATTATCTTATCGCTCCTGGCCATTTATTTTGCTCATTCCGAAGGTGCCTTAGTCGGAATTATTGCCGGCCTGATAATGTTTGGTCTCTTGTCCGGAAAATGGCAACGTATTATAACTATTGTCGTACTGGTCGCGGCCATTAGCGGACTATTAAGCTTTGCCCCACGAGCGGAAAAAATAATTGATAAACTAACTCTAAGCGATTTATCCGGAGAAATTCGCCAACAACAATGGAAAGAAACTTTCACCATGCTTAATGACAGTCATCTTATCCTAGGGGCTGGCTTAGATAATTATAAAAATAGTATTAAACCATACCACCAAGAAGGAATATTTTTTAATAGCGATAAAATCGCAAATTTTGATGCCGTTACTTGGGCTAGTTCCACACTACAAGTTAAATATTGGCAGCCAACAGAAATTTATCTTTATCCTCATAATATTTTTTTGAATTTCTGGAGTGAATTAGGTTTAGCCGGTCTCCTGTTATTTGTTTGGCTGATAGGAAAATATTTATGGATGTCGCTACGACTAAGCGTAGCTTTAGGACGCGCGCGTAGTCCGGAAAAATATATAAGTTTAGGACTACTAGCGGCGATGACTGCTATCTTAGTACAAGGTTTAGTTGATGTGCCTTATTTTAAAAATGATTTATCTGTTATGTTTTGGATTCTACTGGCTATAATTGGAGCCTTAGATTTATCCTGCCGACATGACCGGGAATTAAAAAATTAAATGAAAATTATCTTACAAAAAATGATTGCCGCTAGTGGTTATTGCTCGCGACGTCAGGCAGAAAAAATGATTCGGGAAGGAAGAGTTAAGGTTAATGGCGTCACGGCAACGGTCGGCGATCAAGCCGATGATCAGAAAGATAAAGTTACCGTCAGAGGACAACTAATTAGCGCGGCCGCTTCTAAAATTTATATTAAACTAAACAAACCCCTGGGCTATACCTGCACTAACAAACGTTTTGCGGGAGAAAAAAATATCTTTGACTTAATAGACTCACCGGAAAGACTATTCACAGTCGGACGCCTAGACAAGGGTAGCCGCGGTCTTATTCTTTTAACTAACGACGGTGACCTAACACAACGCTTGGCACATCCCAGCTTTCAACATGACAAAGTTTATGAAGTTATCACTAGAGGGGAAATAAGCAATGCGAATACTGTTTGCGGGCGATTAACTAAAGGGATTAATATCGGTGAGGGGGATGGTGTCGCTAGAGCTAAAGCCGCACAATATTTACAAAATGATTGTTTTATAATAACCTTAAACGAAGGTAAGAAAAGACAAATTCGTCGTATGTTCAAAATAATGAATCTACAAGTCATGGACTTAAGAAGGATTAGCCTGGCCAGTCTGGAACTTGGTGATTTGCCCGAAGGACATTGGACTTATCTGACGCCACAAGAGATTAATGATTTAAAAATATGAATAACAAAAAATTGATGGTGAATGCGAGCTTAAACACACTCGGTGTTTTAGTTTATATTTATCTAGTATCTCTCATTCTCAATAATGGTGACCGTATTTTTGGTAAATTGGCCAGTCAAATCATAGGCCCGATGTTTTTCCTATTACTCTTCGTCTTTTCCGCTTTGATAACCAGCTGGTTGATATTAGGTAAACCGATATTGCTGTATTTGGAAGGGCTAAAAAAAGAAAGTATCAGATTATTATTTTATAACGGCTTAGGTTTATTTGTTCTGATGGTTATCGGATTTATAATGTTGATGCTGACAAAATAAAAAAGAAGTTGGAGAGGTGGCTGAGTGGTTGAAAGTACCGCTCTCGAAAAGCGGCAAGGGTGCAAGCCCTTCGAGGGTTCGAATCCCTCCCTCTCCGCACTGAGTTAAAATCGCTTTTATTTTCAATTTTAGAGAGGACATTATATGGCTCTTTGAAAGAAATATTAGCGATTTTTTTGTTGGCAACGCTAGCGTTCCAAAGTACATCAATTAGAGTATTTCGCTGTTCATCAGGTTTTTGCAATAAAAACGCTTTTTGTATTATTTTAGGCTCTAAAAACGCATTTCTTATCCGTTCCAAAGTAATATTATCTTGGCTCTGTTTTTTAGTTTCTAACTCCTGTAAGTCTTTATTGATAAGCACTATCTCATTTTCTATTACCTGATTCTTGGCCTTATAGTCGCCCTCTAAAACAACTTTATCCAGGTAGCCGTCTATCAGAACTTTCTTGCGTTCATCAAGCGTTTTGAGCCTATTTTGAAGACCGAGGATAGCCTCTTCTAGATATGACAAGACATTCCCGCTTTCTCTTTGCTTAGCCCGATAGACAAGATTAACAACTTTCTCGTCAAAGATTAAATTATCAAATACGCCGTTTAATTCAGTTGAGAGATTTTCCTCTTTGATATAGGCCTTATGCTCTTCGCAGACATTCTTGCCGTTAGTACAATAATAATATGTTAGCCGTCCTTTTTTCTTGGTGGCTGTTAGTAGACAGCCACACTTGGCACACCTTAACATACCCCGAAAAGCGAAAGGAATATTTTGTTTTTTGATATGGGATTTTTTAGTTAGCATTTCTTGCACTTCGTCAAATAGTTTTTTGGAGATTAACGGCTCATGAGTGCCTAAATATTTTTCATCATCTCTTTCCATTATCCCGCAGTAGAAAGATTCTGATAACATTTTATGAATTTTACTCTTATGATATTTATTATGAGCCCGACTACGGAAGCCCTCTTTAAATAATGTATCAGAGATTTCTTTAACGCTATATTTACCCGTCTTATACATCTCAAATATTTTAATGATATATTTTCCTCTCGCTTTATCAATAATAATTTTACTATCCTTGTTTAAATATCCGAGCGGAGCCAGATTCGGCCAACCGCCTTTTTCCAGTTTAGCTCTAATTCCTCTTTTAACATTTTTACTCAAGTCCAAAATATATTGGTTAGCCATTCCGCTTTCCACATTAAATAAAAGAGCATTGTCGCCTGGTAGATATTGTCTTTCCATAGTTTGAATTATTTTTAATTCATTTTGTTGCAATAGCCATTGAATAGTTGCCGAGTCTATCGGGTTTCTAGATAGTCGGTCAATCTTCCAACAGATAACTCCTTGAATTTTACCTCGCTTGATCAAATTGATAAGTTCGGAAAATTGCGGACGGTTATCTGGTTTCTTGGCCGATTTACTTTCTCTAAATTTGTAGTCAATGCTCAAATTTAAAGAATCGGCTAACTTTAACATTTCTTTCTCTTGTGAATCTAGAGAAAGAATTTGCCTGCTACTGTCTTCGGTAGACTTTCGGCAGTATAAGGCATATTTAATTGTTTGTTCGTTTTTGTCGTTCATATAATTATTATTTAATAATCAAAAAGGGCAGTCCTGATTGACCCAACATAACAAACTAGCCCAAAGGTTAATTTATCGTTTGGCAGAACTGCCCATTTCGAGCGACAAAAGGTATTTGTTAAAAAAATACCTTGGGCGTATCTGCTTGTTATGTTAGGTCAATACTTTTAATTTACTACTAATACGATTAAAAATCAATATCGTCCAAAGAATGGCCAGTTAATATCTCGGCGATGTTCTCGTCTAACTCTGGATAGTTTGAAAGGTCATACTGCTGATAATTAAACCAACGCATAAAATTTACTGGCTTGCCAATTGTGTCATTAATATCGCTCTGGTTGTATTCCGATTCGCCGTCATACTTATAGACTAAAGACTGCGAGGGCAGTTTTGATTCCACGAGCGAAACGACCTCAACAAAAGAATTCTCTTGCGGTTTTAGCAACCCTTTACTGGCGATATATTTCTTTTGCCGAGGGCAGTTATTTTCAAAAACCGATTTTTGAATATATTTAATAAAATAGAAAATAATCTTTTGCAGTTGCGCCTGGTTTTTAATCTTCGTAAAATTTCTGTCTTTTCCGCCGACCATTATCCGACCTTGTCCCCATATCTTATACATTTTTCTATAAACATCTTTGATATAGGGCAGATTAAAAAATATCATATGATAATGAATCGCTCCTCGTTTCTGCAGTTCAAAGACGGCCAGATATTTTAAATTACTTTGTTTCAAGTCTTTGCCCTCAATACCATTTGTTTCATAATTAAGTCGTCTGATAAATTTAGTAAATTCATAATTAGCTTTTTTAAGGTCTGTAATATTCTCGGCGAATGTCAGAGTTAGGGTAATCGGCAAATAGGGTTTACCCTTTTCTTTAAACCAGAGAAAGCAATTAGCCATAATCAATCGCTTAATCATTCGCTTGGCTCGGCGAGCAGAAGACTTGAGAATTTCTTCTTGACTAGCCTTAGGCTTGGGGAATTTTTTAGCCTCTTCAATCTCTTCCTCGGTTTTGATATGCCTAATTCTTCGCTCTAGGTGAATATCCCGACCAAACTGATATATCTCAAGTAATGAGCCTGATTTGACCAGTTTACGATTGGATAGGTATTTATTATCTTGTTGTTTCATATGTGTTTATTATTATCTAGTTCTAATTAGAAGTTCTCTTAACAAGGATAACTTTTTCTTTTCGGCTCCCCCTACGGGGGAACCGCCGAAAAGAAAAAAAGAGTTATTCCTTATTAAAGAGAGAGTTATATAAATTAACTAAGGAGGTAAGAAAAGAATCAGCCTCATCAGGAGTTATTGCTCGCCCATATAGTTTGCTAAAATATTCTTGGGTATCAGATATCAGTTGGTCGTCATATTTAGTCATGACTCAAGCATACAAAAAAGACCTTGCGCTATCTTGCTAGCAAGGCCTTTTAAAAGTTTTAATTATTTTTACAGGTGTATTTGATTAATTTTGCACCAACCAGTCTGGCCAGTGGCATAGATTATGAATTTATCCTTATAGTTATCCACCGCTTTGGCGACTTTGGCGTTTAATTGGTCGCAAGCACGGCGCAATATTTGCCAGTCTTTGGTTTTGTCATATTCTTCCATACCCAGATAATTTTTGGCGATGTCCTTAAAATATATTTCTTCTGTCCTATCCTCCTGGTTAAATATTGCCTCTAAGATATAGTGGTCGTTTGGCTTTTCTCCTTTTAGTCTGATATTAATTTCTTCGCCCATAAAGTGTAAAATGCTTTTATCCTTATCAAACCACGGCTCTTTTTTAGTTATTTTTGTGTTAGTCAGTTCCTCGCAGTCAATATTGTCTAGAATATATTTGGCCGTTGTGAGTAGACTGGCACTGGCAAACAGGGCAAAGGGCTGACTAGCCAGTTCTTCGCCGACCCTAACTCGAAGAGTGGAAACAGGTAAGTCTTTTAAAATATTTAGCTTATCTTCTATCGGCTCATTATTTTGCAATTGTTCTTTGATTCTAGCCATGGCTTGATAAAGCAAGACCAAGTTAGTTAAGGCTAAAGGCATAATCTGTTCCATGCTAGCGTGTTCTTGGTTTTTTTGCTGTTCCAGTCCGAGGGCGATAGTATCTTTATGCATAGGAATTTCGGAAACATTCTTAAATTCCATTATTTTATGGACATTTGGAACTTCAAGATTTTGGTTTAGAGCGGAGGCCTCGAGCAAAGCAATTTGCTTATCGGCGTAGTCAAAGCCCTCTTGCAGAAGATTGGCGGTATATGGTTCTTTCTTTAAAAAATCAATGTATTCAAAAATTACGTCAAAGCCCTTAATCGTGCCTGAATTTTCTTTATACTTATTTAGCAGAATTTGAATTTTTTGTTTGATTTTATCGGGAGTCATAATTATATTTTGGCACAAAAGAGGGCTAAGGACAATTAGGCTAATTTTGTTGATTTTTTGGGATTTTTGTGTTAATTTAAGATTATATAATTTATTATTAAATTTATGGATTTAATAGAAAAAATATCAAAAATAGGTTGGAATTTGCAAAAACAGGAGTATAAAAATATTTTTTCCGACAAAGAATGGCTTCCTGACCATCCAACACAAAACGCTATAAAATTTTCTGATAATATAGATAATAGGCAAGTTTCCGTTTATGCTTATTTTCTTACTGACAATCAAGATGCGCTAGGTAAAATTGCCATATCTTTTGAAGATATACAGACCGATGTACAGCGTAAATATATTTTTGAAAACTTAATCAGATTTTTAACTGAAAAATATGGTAATCCTAAATATTCATCGACGATGTCAAGATTGAGTACTCCTCCAGAATATCGTATTTCAGAATCTATGAGATGGGCAACGGAAGATACGGTCGTAGAAGCTAGTTTAGCATTATCTGAACATGGCGCCATTAACCCAGCGTTAATAGTTTTTTTCTACAGTAAGAAAAATGACCCTCTCATGAAACAGTTTCCTAATTATGCTGATAAAAACGATGCAGACAATGAAACTTTTAGCCATTTTGCTTTTCGTTCAGAATTAGGAGGGCGACTTAATCAGACTAGCAAGGAACAAAATAACCATTATCACGAAAGCTCTTTTGAGCAATTATGGTCATTAATTAAACTATCAAATAGCAAAATTTTAGAGATTGATTGGGAAGAGAAAAATTTAGATAAAATAAAAAGACAATTAATTGAGTTAGGGTTTATACTCAAAAATTCAGACAGTCAAAATCTTACGGGGTTTAGTTTTAGATTTGATTCTGGTGATATTATCGATGGAAGCGTTGCGTTTGCAGTAGATAGGATGCATTATAGTTTTTATTTTGTATTTAAAAAAGCTGATAACTTAATTAATTGGTTAAAGAAAAAATACGGAGAATCTTTAAATCTCAGAGAGGATTTGTCGAAAGAATATCGATACGACTGGACGGATGGCGATATTTTAATTGAGGCTGAGATGAGTAAAATGGCTAACTCTGTGAGCATCGCGTTTCAAAAATGGCCAGAGTATACAAAATTAGTAAGAGGGGAAATGAAAGCTGATGATTTTTTTAAAAAATTATAATAAATTAAATTTTAAAAGTATGGGTGTTCTATTTTTTCTTTTGTTTTTTGTTTCTCTTATTTCTTTAATTGTAGGTTTAATAAAACCGACCACTTTTTCTCGCTTTATAAAAGGTGAAATTACAAGAAAAAGAATATGGTTGATTTTTGGAATTAGCACCTTTGTATTTTTTATTTTAACTGGCACGCTTGCCGATAAAACCGCAACAAAAGAAGAAGAAAATACAATAAATCAAAATGCGACAACTAATAACGAAATATCTCAACCGATTGTTGCCAATGATCAAAAAGGGGAACAGCAACCAGTTGTAGAAAATAATGAAATCCAAAAAGAAGACAAAAATGAGAATTCCGCTCCCGTTATAGATAGCCCAGTCCCCGTTCCTGCGCTCGAGCCTGCACCTACCCCTGCGCCATCTCAAACCACACAAGTAGATAATCAAAATGTTTCACCAGTATCAAGCGAGACGGTTAGCCAAAAAAATGCCGTTAGACAAGCGAAAGCCTATTTAGGATATTCAGCATTTTCCCGCGACGGACTAGTTGCCCAATTAGAATATGAAAAGTTTTCGCACGCAGACGCAGTTTATGGTGCGGATAATTCAGGTGCTAATTGGAATGAACAAGCAGCCAAAAGTGCCAAAAACTATATGGAATATTCAGCTTTTTCTCGAGGTAGTTTAATTGAACAGTTGAAGCATGAAAAATTTACACAAGCACAAGCAGAATATGGAGCTAATGCTGTCGGTTTATAATGGCAAAAAAGATGTTTAACTTATTTAAATCACAAAAAAAGATTGGCGGTGAAATTGCCTACCATAATTTAACTGAATGGTGGCTGGAAACATTTAATGAACAAGAACAGGATTATATTGTAAAGACATTTCAGCCTTTGGGTGGTTCTGGCGATGTTTTAATAAAAGGCGAGATTCAATATAGTAGTGGCAGTGCAGTTTCTCTATTGGCTAATTTAGCAGGGTGGTTTAAGAATGTTAAAGATAGAGAAATTGGCTATAAATTATTAGATAAAGCCGAAAAACTAATTACTGATAATACAGAGATATTGGATATTCATTTCTTTTATCATAATAAAATAGAATTTTATTATCGTTTTAGAGAAATAGACCAAGAATCCTTAAATACTGCGATTGAGGCCTGTAAAAAGCAAATTGAACTTTCCCCTAGTGCTGCCCTAGCTTTTAAAAAAGAATACAAAAATGAAAATTTGCCAGTGCATACTGGCTATGAGCAACTGGCTATAATTTTGGAAAAACAAGGAGAATATGACGAGGCAATAGATTTATGCAAACAAGCTCAAAATCAAGCATGGAATGGAGAATGGGATAAACGAATTGAGAGGTGTTTAAAAAAGAAGGCTAAACTATGATAGAATCTTTAGCCCAGCATATACAGGATATTGATACTTATAAATTCGTTAATCCTCAAGACTTTCCCGAGCAAAGAGGCGTATATTTAATATTCCAAAATAATACCATTATATATATTGGCGAAAGTCAAAATTTATATAAGAGAATAAATTTACAACATATTTCTAGTAGAAATAATTTTAAAAATAGTGCTTTTAGGCGTTCTTTGTGTCAAAGAGATAATAAAAAACCAGGCGTCGAATTGAAAAATTGGATTTTGAATAATTGCAGGTTTAAATGTATTGAAATAGAAGATAGGGACTTATGCTGTTTAGTTGAAAAAGCCTTGATATATAAATTTAGACAGAAAAATAATCTCTTAAATAAATAATCATTAATTTTTCTGATTTTGAGAGTTGTTAATTATATTTCCTAATATTAGGAAGTATTATTTATATTATATGTAGTGTATAATATAGAATATATTAATGCTATTGTTATTTTGGCATTGTAAAAATATGGGCAATGTTATCGACGAAGAAAAAATAAAAATTAAATTTGAAGGGCAAACTCATCAAATAGACGTTAATACTTTGGCGAGTTCTTTGATGGTGTTCTCGGAAACCTTAAAAGAAATCAATACAGAATTAAAAACCAGTAAAAATGTTGAAGTAAAAATCGAAGCATTGGCTCCTGGTAGCTTTGAAGTACAGACTATTGTTTCCGCAATTAATGATAGCGGTCTATTAAGTGCGATATCCACTGTGGGCGGCACAGCAGGGACAATAGCGCTTATTTATACAGGAGTAGTTAAATTAAGGTCTTTTCTTAAGAATAAGGATAATAAAAAAATTGAAGATGTAAAGCAGGATAAAAATAAAACGACCATAAAAACCGATAATGGAAATACTTATATTTGCGATAATGTTATTTATAATACTTATAATAATAGTCAGGTTATTAATGATAGTATTTCAGATCAGTTTAGAATTTTAGAAGAAGACCCTGCTATAGACGGGCTGACATTATCTACAGAAAAAGAATCGTTTTCTATATCAAAAGATGATTTTAGTTCGTTAGCTCAGAAAGTAGAAATACCAGGTGAAAACAAGAGGAAGGAAATAAAAAATTCACAGACAGTGTATGTGGTTAAGCCTGTGCTTGAAAAAAGTCCGACAAGACGATGGGAATTTATATGGAGCGGAAATCGTGTAAGTGCCAATATTGCGGATATGACATTTTTAGAAAAAATGGAAAAAGGGGAGTATAGATTTGGCACTGGAGACAAAATGATAGTTGATTTACAGATAAATCAGCTATTAAGTCCAATATATAACGCATGGCTGAACGAAAGCTATCAGATAACACTAGTTCATGAGCATATTCCACAAACAGGCCCTGCCAAAAAAATGAGTTTATTTGATTAAAACCGTTCCAAGTGCGTCCCACCCTCTCCGCGTACAAAATAAAAATACCCAAATGGGTATTTTTATTTTGTATTGGGACAAGGGGGTTCGAACAGGATTGAAGAGAGCTAGATATTTGTCAGCAGACAAATATCGCAGCGAACGATCGATAAGTATCCGGGGGATACTTATCGCAATCCCTGGACAACGAATGAGCTCGCGACGGCGAGCGAATGAGGCGGAAATCCCTCCCTCTCCGCAGATTTAAATAGCCCTAAATAGGGCTATTTTTGATAGGGAATTGATTACTGCGGAACAAAAATGATATAATTTTCATAGATTAAATAACAAAAATATGGATATTGAATCAACGAGTCAGCCAGCTAATGAGACAAGTCGCAAGAAAATAGGCAGCCCATGTTTTATTTGGTTTTTGATAATAACTTTTATAATTGTTTTAATAGTGCTTGGCATTTCCTACTTTTCTGAGCGTTGTAGGCTTCCTGATGGCCCATGCGATTTAAGATATAACTCAAGTTTATATAAGTAACAAAGTAATTATTATATATTAAGAGAAAATCGTTCCAACTACGTCCCACCCTCTCCGCAAACTAAAATGGCCCCACCTGCGTGGGGTCGTTTTAGTTTATGTTGAGGCTAGAGATGAAGTCGAAAGCCTGAGCCCATATGTGCGAAGTGCGTGAGCGAGGCCGGGTCGTGGCAATGGAAAAGCTGTCAAAGAAGTGTTATAATATTGCTATGTGGCCGTTCATATCCGAACAGCCCGCCCAAAAATATAAGATGCAAATACATAAAAATGATTTATGAAAAAATGCCCATTTTGTCATAATGTGTGTGCCGATAATGTGTCACAATGCGGAACTTGTCATGCCGACTTATCTGGAATCCGTAATATCACGATAACAAGCAAACGAGTAATCATAGCGTTTCTAAATTTGTTGTGGGTAGCTTATTATATATTAATGGTTATGTTTATCGGCTGGAATCCACCCCCATATTCTACGCTAGTCATGATAGCGGTCGCTATTATTTCTGTTTATACTATCTGGCTATCTTTTAAGAAACAGTCAATATTAGTTGTTTTTGTTCCGATTCTTTCTTACCTGGCTTATATTTCTTTAATGGCAAGTCTTGGACTATACGGATTATAATAGTTCGAATAGCGTCCCGTACTCTCCGCTAATAAAATAAACCTGCCCTGCGGCAGGTTTATTTTATTATTGTTTGAGTAAGAGAGGGATTCGAAAGCCGGAGCCCATGTGCACGAAGTGCACGGGCGAGGCCGGGTCGGGGCGCTTGCTTTTCTCAAGCCGAAGGCGCCGAGAAAAGCTTAGCGACCGTGACCGAATCCCTCTCTCTCCGCAGAGTGGGACGAAGTAGGCTCAAAAGCTCATTTCGTCCTTTTGTTATGGGGGTATTTCTCAGTTCGAACCTTGCTATTTCGTCGTTAAGGAGTGTTTGCGATT